>Ga0131853_10001167_pt1 | contig 47720 bp, 41 predicted proteins | sample TergutLab28metaG_FD_92764 | JGI IMG/M metagenome (GOLD analysis project Ga0131853, IMG submission 92764) | Labiotermes labralis P1 segment gut microbial communities from Petit-Saut dam, French Guiana - Lab288 P1 (version 2) (version 2) | ecosystem: Host-associated > Arthropoda: Insects >... | reverse complement strand
GAGCCAATTCAATTTTTACAATTTCCGTGTTGGTTGCCTTCACCGCTTCGTCGGCTGCCATGATGTGAGGCCCTGCTCCCGTTCTAGCTCCTAAAATACCAATGGAGCGGTATTTTTTATCTAACTTCATGGTCTCCAGCAGTTGACTGTCCACATTGGCAATCACAAGTCCAATGGTATCTCCAATCGCTGTTCCTACAAACTCTGTTAATTGACATGCTTTTTGTATCATGCTTCCATCTCCTTTGTACGTTGTGGTCTCTGCTTTTACTTTTTCATTGCTTTTTCCTAGAAGTTGTTCTAGCATTTCATCAATTAATGCTTCTTGATCACGCATCTTGCTTCACCTCGCTTAACAACTTTTGCTCCACATCAACGTGTGGACGTGGAATCACATGGCTACTTTCCACGGTTCCTACTTTGCTTGCTGCCACACTACCCGCTTCCGTCGCTGCTTTAACTGCACCAACGTCGCCACGTACCATGACCGTCACAAGCCCAGAACCAATTTTCTCGTAACCGATCAACGTTACATTTGCCGACTTAACCATGGCATCTGCTGCTTCAATGGCCCCAATCAACCCCCTTGTTTCAATCATTCCTAACGCTTCTTGCATGGTGAATTCCTCCTTATCTCATTTAAATATCTACCCTTGCTAAGTAGACATCACCCCCTTATGAACTAAATGGGCTAGTTTACTTAACAACTCTGCTTGATCGGTCTTCTCCCAAGGAAATTCCCCATCGTCTTTAAAATGGCCGTACACCGACGTTTGGCTAAAGAGTGGTTGTCTGAGAGCCAGTGTGTTAATAATTTCCTTCGGTGAAAAATCGAAGACTTTACGCACAATGGCATGGAGTAAATTAATATCCAACTTCTCTGTGCCAAAGGTATCGATCACCACTGCACTTGGCGCGCGACCTCCGATCACGTAAGATAAAGCTACTTGACACCGAGTTGCCAATCCTGCTGCCACAATGTTTTTGGCTACATAACGGGCCATGTAAGCACCAGAGCGGTCTACCTTTGTCCCGTCCTTTCCAGAAAAGGCTCCACCACCATGAGGAATCACACCACCATAGGTATCGACGATGATTTTTCGACCGGTTAGTCCGGTGTCGGCGAAAGGACCACCTAGAACAAACCGTCCAATGGGATTCACGTAGATCCGTGTGTTTTTGTCCCGCAAATGCCCTTCTAAAACAGGGTTAATCACGTATTTTTCAATGCTTTCTCGCAAGATATCTAAATTCACACCGGCTTTGTGCTGGGTGGAAATCACGACTTCATCGATGCGTAGTGGCTGGAAATCTTTGGTGTACTCAATGGCCACTTGAGCCTTGCCATCGGGCAATAAATAAGGCATCTTATCCTTTTTTCGTACCTCTGCTAATCGTTTAGCTAACTTGTGTGCCAAAGCAATCGAAAGAGGCATGAATTCTTCCGTCTCTGTGCAGGCAAAGCCATACATCATCCCTTGATCGCCTGCACCAACGTCGTCCGGTGTCTCTTGCTTCACGACCCCTTGATGAATGTCATCCGATTGTTCGTGGATGTTTTTGAAGATGAAGCAATTGGCACCGTCGATGCCAATTTCGGACGTTCGGTAGCCAACCTCTAGTAACACCTGTCGTGCCACTTCCTCTACTGAGACAACGGCTGTACTTTTCACTTCCCCAGCAATCACGAGCAAGTGATTGGATATCATACACTCCACAGCCACCAAAGCATAGGGATCTTCTTTCAAGTAAGCATCTAGGATGCGATCTGAAATTTGGTCGCATAGCTTATCTGGGTGTCCTTCCGTTACCGATTCAGATGTTATTTTCAATGTTCTCATGGCTCACCTCCTAGTTCTGTCAACTTCTTCATTAATAAGTAATTAAAATAACGTTTCTTCGCTTGTCTTTCTAGCGTGTCTAACACGTTCGTATTTTCCTGGAAATCAGGGTATCTGCCATCTTGTTCCAGAAACGCTCTTAACTTTTCTCGGTTTGGCGGTGAACTTTCCAATGCCATCTTTTTTCCTTTCTTTGGATTGAAACGGTACAGTGGCCAGTAACCACTTTCTACGGCTCGTTTGCTTGAGGCAACCGGTGAGTCTCTTCTTTTTTGGATGACGCATGGGACATAGGCAATCACCACAGAGACCCCATCGTAAGCTTCTGCTTCCCTGAAAGCCTTCAATGTTTGAGCAGGATTTGCCATCAAGGCCACTTGGGCCACATAGACGTCCTCCTGCTGCATGGCCAGGTAGCCAAAATCCTTCTTTCTTCTTTTGTTTCCTTTGGTTGAAAACTTTACTTTAGCAAACCTTGGTGTTCCTTTGGAGAGCTGACCACCTGTATTGGCATAGCCCTCGTTATCTAAGATCAGAACGTTGATGTTTTCATCACTAGATAGCAGATGATCTAAGCCACCTGAATCAATGTCATAAGCCCATCCATCACCACCAATCAGCCATTGGGACCGGTTGATAAGAAAGGGGCTTTGTTTTATTAACTTCCTTAAGATGGGATCGTTTGTTTCTGCGCATTGAGCTAGAAAATCGATAATGGTGCTTACCCTTTTCCCCTCTTCCTCCATCATTTTCTGACTTAGCTTTCGTAATTCTTCTGGATAGCTGTGATTGGTGCTAATGGCTTCCAGCTGCTCATAACATTGCGTCCTCATGAGACGATGACCTAAGTTGATACCAGAACCAAAAGCACTATTATTTTCAAACAACGCACTGGACCAGGTTGGGCCCATCCCCTCTTTGTTTTTATAGTAAGCCACATACGGTGCCGTCGCCCCCCAAATCATGGAACAACCGGTGGCATTAGCAATGCTAAGCCGCTCTCCAAAGAGTTGAGTCAACAATTTGACGTAAGGTGTTTCCCCACAACCGGCACAGGCTCCTGAAAAAGCACAGAGTGGTTCTGAGAACGAAATGCTCTTGCAACTTTTACCATCCAGCTGACCCACTTCGTTGTTGTTGTGTTTAATTAAATAATCCCAGTTGACCTGTTCTTGTTCCATTGGAATAAGGTCGATTTTTTCTTTTATCAGCGCTTTTTCTTTCATCGGACACATCTCAAGGCAAAGATCACATCCCGTACATTTATCCGGTAGGATGTGAAGACAGAAATCGTAAGTAGAATCTCGGCCATAAGGCACCGTCTGCAGTGATTTCGGCCTCTCTTTTTCTTTCTTCTTATTCAGCAAAAACGGTCGAATAACGCCGTGTGGACAGACCACCGTACAGAGGTTACACTGTTTGCAAACCTCTTTTTTCCAACGAGGCACATCCTCACTTCTCACCGTTGGCATCGCCAAACTTCCACCAAGGGGATAACTACCATCGACGAAACCTTGAGTCAAAACATCACGTGTGGTTAACTCCTGATAGATCCCTGCTTTTAGAGCTAAATCACTTCCTCTTCCATCGTCCATTAGCCGTATTTCACGAAGTTGACGCAACGCCTCGTCCATGGCTTTATAAATGGAGGTTTGATGGGTATTAGATGTGATAAACCCCTGTTTTTGAAATTGTTCTTTGTAACAAGTCAGTGCTTGATCTAAATCGAGTAACTTTGTTAGCTTAAACAAACAGGTCATGAGTAACGGACTCACTTTTCCATCCAATTGATGGGTCTTATCCAACGCATTAGCAGGAACAATGTAAACGGCAATCTTTTTATCTAACAACTGCTGTTTCGCTTCCACCGGCAACCTGTCGTTTAACTCGATTTCTGAGTAGTGGCTGTTAAGCAAAAGGGTTCCCTCTGGTTTTAAGGCAGCTACGACATCGTACAAATGAAGGTAATCCAGTTGACTGCAAACAAGAACGTCTGCTAGCTGATCCAGGTAAGCACCTCGAATAAGCTCACGGTTGATCCGAAGATAAGAACGAGTCAACCCCCTGCTTTTATGTGGTGAATAGTGGAAATGAGCCTGGACATCGTATGTTGTTTCTTGTCCGACCACCGTTAAGAAGTCTTTTGTTCCTGCTACGCTACCGTCCGAACCAAAGCCCCAAACCTGAAGTTGTAAATCGGAAGTTGGTATGGGATAGCTTCGCTCAATTTTCAAGGATAACTGCGTAAGGTCGTCGGTTAATCCCATGGTAAATTCCTGTTTTGGATGTTCTTTTTTTAACTCATCAAAGAGACTGTGAATGTGATCAGGCGTTGTTTCCTTTCCTCCAAGTCCATACCGTCCACCAACGATGGTTTTATCTGGACAAAGGCGTACTACATCTAACATCAATGGTTCCCCTGTTGCTCCCGCTTCTTTTGTTCGATCTAAAACAGCAATTTTCGTAACCGTTGCTGGTAATCGCTCTAGGAAGAGACGCTTTGGAAAAGGACGGTACAAATGAACGATGACGACCCCAACCTTTTCTTCTCGCAAGTTACGTGCTTCAATGACTTGCTTAACGGCTTCTTGCACTGATCCCATCACAACAACGACGTGGTTGGCATCTGGTGCACCAACGTATTCTACACTGGAGACGTCTGTACCGAACAGTGGATTTAACTTCTGAATGGTTGCTTCGACCCTTTCTTCCATGGCCAAGTAAAAGAGGTTAGCGGCTTCTCGATGCTGGAAATAGGCATCTGGTTGCAAAACAATCCCCGTTGCCTTTGGCATAAAATTAGATAAACTCCCCGACTTAAATAATTCAATGGCTTCCCCGTTGAGGGAGGCTCTTAACTGTTCATAGGTCGGCACTTGTATCTTCCGGAATTCATGACTAGTATCAAATCCATCAAAAAAGTGAACCACAGGTAACCTCCCAGAGATGGCGACTAAATGAGACACTGCCGCAAAAAGGGCGGCTTCTCTGACACTGCCAGACACTAGCATCACTGTCCCTGTCGACCTGAGCGACATCACATCGCTGTGGTCCCCATAAATGTTTAATCCGTTTGTGGAAATGGCACGAGCAGAAACGTGAATCACTCCTGGTAAAAGTTCACCCACCATCTTATAAAGGGTTGGCACGAGTAAAAGCAACCCCTGGGAACACGTGTATGTGCTTGCCAAAACACCGGACTTTAGCATGCCATGCATCAGACCACCAACCCCAATCTCTGAAGCCATGCTATGTGTGGCAACAGGTGACCCAAAAAGGTTCTCTCTTTCTTCTACTGACCATTGTTCTATATGCTCGCTCATCGGTGTCGAAGGTGTGATGGGAAAAAGAGCTGCTGCTTCCGTAAACGCATAAGAAATGTAGGCGACAGCGAGGTTACCATCCATCACTTTAATCATTTTTCTCACACTCCCTTCAAAAAAATCAAACTTACACCACTGAACACCACTGATCGGCATACGACACATAGAAATTTCATAAACGAGCTTTTAATGCTTCGATTATACAAAAAAGGGCAAGAAAATAATTGTTGAACTATTTTGTCTTATTTCTCTAACTCTCCGAAAAATGGAAATTAATTGCTCTTCACCTCTTTGTTTGCCATAACATGCGATCAAATTAACTCTTTTAACTGCTAATTAAAAGGCTTACTTTCAAACCAAATAGTAAGCCTTATCATTTAATACATAGAATTTTATCAACCTTTAAAAATACGCTTATTTTGCCTTTTCTCGTCTTTGATCTCTGTGAAAAAAGGCGTTTTTAGAAGGGTTGCGTCAATTTTTAATACCGTCTCGACAAGAAATGACAAAAACCACAATTCATTTATGATATACTATCTTTAACATGAAAAGTAATTGTTATCTTTGGAGGCACAAATATGGTATTAAAGTCAAAAGAGAACAAAATATTGATAAATAAAATCATGAAAGAATTTTCTTATACCACAGGTCATGCTTCGGTCCTCGTTGACATTCAAGGAGCGGAAGTCACACAGCTGCATAATTTTACAACTTTTTGTCAAAAAATGCGTGCCAATCCGAAAACCCGCGTTCTATGTCAAAAGTGTGATTTGTTTGGTGGCTTAGAAGCAACAAAGCTAGTTGACAGCCCACATATTTATCGATGTCATGCTGGCTTAATTGACTTTTCCGTTCCTATTATTATTAACGATCAGCTCGTCGCCTTTTTTACCAGTGGACAACTTATTACAGAAAACGAAAACGACTTTGAATCCATTCACCCCTTTCAAACCGACTGGCAACACGATGCTGAACTTGTTAAAGCCTACCAATCCTTACCTGTGCGTACTTCTGAAGAAATTGCTGCTAGTGCAGAAATCTTACGTATCATCTCTAGCTATTATCTAAAAAGAAAACTTGAAACAGAAATTGAGAAAAAGCCAACTCTACTCACTCCCAAACTCAAGGGTAAAGAGACAACGACGTTCGAGAAAAACAAAGAGATCGAAAAATCATTAAAATACATTGAGAAAAATTTAAACAAATCGCTGACCCTTGAAGAGGTCGCTAGTCATGTACATCTCAGCTCCTTTTACTTCAGCAAACTCTTCAAAAAAGAAACGGGAAAAAATTTCATTCACTACATTAACGATGAAAAAATGGAATTGGCCCAAAGCATGCTCATTAATACCTCGTTATCCATCGATGTGATCTCTAGTAACTTAGGGTTCTCACATACCAGTTATTTCTGTAAGATTTTTAAGAAAAAGTTTGGTATCACACCGAAAAGTTATCGCAAAACTTTTTCCCTTAAAGCCAATTAAAAGGAAAAAGTCACCAGACGCTCCCATACACGTTTGGTGACTTTTTTATTTGTAAGCAATCTGCAACACAGAGGCGGCATGGATTCTAACGTCATCAGACTTCTCTACGTGTAGCGTCCCTGGCAGTTCAGCTACTTTTTCTCCACTGAAAGCAATCGTAATGTGTCCCAACAATTCTAAATTTTGCTTTACTACATGACCGACAGCCGTAATGGCAAATTCTTGTTCATCAATCAGAAGAACACCTCCTGGCTCAATGTCTCCAGCAACAGGCTTCACTTTTATTTGATAACAATACGCCACTAAATCCCCGGGAGCCTCTTCCCCAAAAAGGACGATCATTTGGCTATCAGCAAGAAATCCTGCGGCCATTGCGCCTACTGACAATACGTTTGTTTCATATATTTTATTCATCTTTTACTAATTTCCCTTCAAATTAAGCGTATAAACCAAAACTAAACAACCAGGCAACGGCTACACGTGGAATACCGTTTAAGAACCTTGAATATAAAACAGCTGGCACTCCAACTTCTACCGTCTCAGCATCGGCATCGGCAAGTCCTAAAGCTACTGGAATAAAGTCACATCCATTCTGTGTGTTAATGGCAAACAAAGCAGGAAGTGCTAAGTTCGGTGCAATGTTTCCATTCCCAATTTCCACCCCGATGAGCGTTCCGATGATTTGTGAAATAACGGCACCTGGTCCTAAAAACGGCGATAAAAATGGCAAAGAACAAATAAACCCAATGGTGATTAACCCAAAGACATTACCAGCCATTGGCGTCAAAGCATTGGCGATAACCGTTCCAATCCCTGATCCATCAATGATACCAATTAACAACGAAACGAAAGCCATAAACGGTAGGATGGTATGTAACATCGTTTGAACCGCATCACGAGCAGCCTGGTTGAAGATAGCCACCACACGTCCAGCTCCCATTCCGATTTTTGCGATGATGCTTCCTTGTGCGGCTTTCTGCGCTGTGATTTTCTGATTGGTGTCGTAAGTTGGTGCCTTCTCCTTTTTTACTGCTTCTGGAGCTTTTACAGGAACTTCTCCATCTGCCAGTCTAATTTGGTCAACGCCAACGGCTGACACATAAATGTCTTCGGTAATGTACTGAGCAAGTGGTCCACTTTTTCCCGTTGCCACAATGTTAATCGTCGGGATTCCTTTTTGTGGATAAATACCACAGCGTAACGTTCCGCCACAATCAACAATAGCGACAGCAATTTCCTCGTCTGGAACCGTTGTTTTGAAGCCATTAACGGCTTCCATTCCTGTTAATCGGGCGATTTTATCAACGATTTCTGGCTTTTCTCCCCCGCCTGTGATGTACAATATTTTGTTTCTTTCATCGGTCGGTGTAATGGTTAATGGTCCGCCAAATCCACCGCTACCTTTTTCAACGTAAATCCTTTTATCGTTCATCTTCACCTACTCCTTTACTTCATGACCTTGCTTAATTCTACGCCTTGTTGCTTACTGACATAAGCGGTGGTTAAATCCGTTACCCAACCTCCAACAAAGTTCATCACAAGTCCGACAAACATGTAGCGAATGGCTAAGTCCATTGGACTAAACCCTAACATCGTGATTCCTTGTGCAATTCCTAACCATACAAATAGCTCGCCGGGGTTAATATGTGGGAAAACGCCGTTACTTGTATGGTTGGCTTGCATGGTAACAGCGACCCAACCTGGCTTATAAAATTCAGGTAAAAACTTTCCTAAAGAGATACTCATTGGGTTTCCTAACATAAAGGTGGCTAAGAAGGGTAAGATCAAATATCTAAAGAAAATATTTTTTCCACCTTTTTCAGCAAGCTTGTTGATTTTTTCCGCCCCGATCAACGCGGTCAAAGCATTCATGGCAACGAGCAACATCAAAACGAAAGGAACAATCCCAGTCATCCAACTTAAGAACACAGCTCCTCCTTGTTGAAAGAGTCCCATAAAACCATCTGCAAAATTAACAATCCATTCCATAATAAAACTCCTTTAATTTTTTTATACTGACTTTTGCCTTTTATCTCTAAATCGACCCTTTAAGCGAGCTAAGTTAATGCCAAACGGTGTGATGGTCGAGTAACTTTCCACTTCCATGGTTCCCGTTAAAAAGCGGACGTATAACTCCCGTGCATTTTCGATGGTTCTCTGTGTGAATTTATGTAACGACTTCACGCCTTCATGCCCGCCATTAAGATCGATCAAATGTTGACCGTTAAAACGAGTAAATGGCTTAAACTTAGCAAACACCGAAACGCCTTGCATCATCGAACCATCAAGGATAACCCCCTCGTCGTCAATCACAAACAAAATCACGGTTCCAGCAATCATTCGGCCACTTTTTCTTCCGGTTACCACTTTTCCACGCTTGCGAAAATCTGAAAAGATAGCGTTGAATGCTTTAATTTGCCGAAAGGTCAAAAAGCTTTGCAACAAGTAAGCACCGAAAAAAATGATTCCAAATCGCATCAAATTTGACATATTAACTCCCTCTTTCCTGGTAGATCTAAAAGACCTAAACGTTCTTTCACGGAATTCGCCTCAGAAGGCATGAAGACTTGATCAAAGATTTGGATCAACAACCCTTCCTGATCGGCATTCAGCAATTCTGGTACACCAATGAAAATAAAATCGTTGATGCAGGTTCCTTGCTCACAAACAAGAGAAATATCGTCGCATGTAGCCACACCTAAGACGATATGATGGGTTCCCTTCATGGTGATATGTGGAAAAGCCAGCCCTGACTCTAAAATCGATAAATGATGGCTTTCTTTGGTTAATAACTTGTTCTTAGCCTGAAGGTCCATCAAGCCTTGCTGAACAAGTGCCTCAATCACGTGAACCAGATGATGTTCGTAACTATCACCTTTCCCAGTCAAGTCTACGGTAAAAAGCTGACAGAGTAAGTCCATCTTTTTAGATAGCACACTCATCTCCATTTGCTTTTTATCTAATGGATTTCCTCTCGTAATCATCGACAGCGGGAAGAAATTAGAAAGCTGCTCGTGACGAGGTAACCAGTGGTCGGTGAAAATCAGATCGTACACTTGTGATAAACGTGCTTCGCTCTCATCGCTCTGAACGTTAGAAAACTCAATCTGAGGCGACGTACCAAAAAAGCGACCAATTTCTTGCTTCAGTAATTCACGGAAGGAGTAACCACCGTTAGTAATGGCCAACACCTTATGGGTATCGTGATGCTTTGATCGGATAATTAAAAATTCGAACCAAGTAGACAAAATCTGAATTTCGTGTTCGTGAATTTGAATTTCTAGTGCCTCTTTAAAAGCTTTAATAAAGTACTTGGTCATGGTCCATGCAAAGGAACTTTTTGTCAAATCCTTTCTCAAAACAAGATCCTTTTCTACGTATTTCATTACGCTTCGGTTCACCATGTAAGTTAAGTGTGAATTCAATATCACCGCTGTCTCAGAAGGATCAAAGGATAAATTGAATTCGTTCTTGATTCCTTCCAAAGAAGCCACCGCTTTTTCAATTAACCGATCGTTTTTAACCTCTTTTGAAGCAAACCCTAAGTTTAAACCAAAGGTTAAAAAGTAACTTTCTGCTTGAGATAAAGGTTGATTCAGATAGGTTTCAACGGCCTGTTTAACCCCTGCGACGTATTCGTCTGCGTCAAAGGCATCGTACAATAAATTCAAGCTTGATGCCTCCAGTGGTCGCATCGTCCTAGAAATAACCAGCTTAATGCTCTTTCTAATGAGCTGCTCAATGCGTTTAGGAAGGCTATGAGCTTCAATCATACGCCCAACGAACAGTGAAATACTAATGGGCAACTCACCGGTTGGATCATAAAAGTCTAACACTTCGTAGAGTAGCAACAGTCGAATGTTCATTTCTTCCCCTACGACTCTGATCCCTACCCCACGCTTGGTTTCAAGAGTAAGCGCATAGTTGGCGAGTAGTTTCTCCATTTTTATGAGGTCGCGAGATAGTGTTCGTCGACTAATCTGAAGCTCCTCTGCTAAATCTTCAGCCGATACAAATTTCTCTTGGTAAACGAGCTGATAAAGTAAATAAGCTTGCCGTTTATGAAACGAGTTAAATCCTTCTGATCCAAGCATATCGTGCATCAATAACTTTTCAAAGGCAGGTCCATCAAAAATATCAATTAATAGATCGCCATCTGCCTCTTTAATAAAGAAAACATCTCCGTAGGTAACCGCAAAGTAGTCGTTCATCATTCGCAACGTCTTTTTAGAAACGCCCAATTCCTTTTCTAGATTGGAAATCGACATCTTCTGATGATTTGCTAATAATTGCAACATTTGCTTTTGAGAAAGTACCATGCTCATCGATGTTAGCTCCTTTCGCTGTACTACCTATTATCCCCGGGTTTTACCTCCAGCAACGTTGGTCGTCACTCCGGTGATGTAGCTTGAACGTTCTGATAAATAATAACACACTAAATCTGCGACTTCTGACAGTTTTCCTGAACGACCAAGGGGGATAGCACTGACGTTATTATAACCCGCACGTAATTCCTCTACGGTTTTGTCACGGGTATAGGCTAATGCCGTTTCATACCCAATGGTACGAAGGCCTGTGGCTTCCATAATACCTGGTGCAACACCAATCACACGCACGTTGTGTTTGGCAAGTTCCTTTGACCAAGATCGGGTTAAACTATTCATCGCTGCTTTCGTTGCCGCATAAATGCTTTGTCCCTCACTACCTTCGATGCCACTCTCACTGCTCATGTTGACCATCACACCAGATTGCTGATGAACAAACACACGAGCGACTTCTTGCGCAACGAAGAACGTTCCTTTTAGATTAATGTCCATCATTTTATTATAGCTTTCTTCCGTTAACTCGTAGGTGCTATTCTCCTCTTTAGCATCCACTAGTAAAGCAGGCAAATTGATTCCAGCGTTGTTAACTAAGCCATCCATTTTTCCAAATTGATCGACAACCGCTTGAACCGATCTTTTCACGTTGGCCACATCGGTTATGTCTGTTTCCACGAAAAACAAGTTTTCATGAGCGATGTCCGATGCTTGAACATCAAAGTTTGCCACGTTAACCCCTAAGTCGAGCAAGCTGGTCACAATGGCCTTGCCAATACCTGAAGATCCTCCCGTAACGACAACACTTTTTCCCGATAGGTTTAACCAGTCTGACATCTTTACCTCTCCTCCTTTTAAATTACCGCTAATTTAGGCAATTGCGAAAGTCGGGTTTTTCACCCCTACACCCTCGTTATTTCATGAATAGGGGTGATTTTTCACCCCTGCATCCCCGTTATTTCACGAATAGGGGTGATTTTTCACCCCTGCACCCCCGTTATTTCATGAATAGGGGTGATTTTTCACCCAACATCCCGTTATTTCTCGATTTAGGTGCATTTCGCAATTACCTATTGATTTGAGTATATGATAATTTATCCCTAAAGTTAAGGACATAAAAAAAAGAGCTGTAGGGAAAACATGTCCCTTAAGCCCTTTTATTTGCCTTATTCACACTATCCATTGTGCCGATCCATCGTCCGTTTTCTTTCACGAACTATGAGGTAAAGGATCAAACCGAATAAGTGGAAAAATAAGGTGAGTCCTGCCCATAGAAGTGGATGGTGTGCGTGTTTTTTGCTGTCAACGTGCACCCAGAGGGCAAGAAGAATGACAAACGCAACCTTAAGGACACAGCCCAACAGATTTAGCATCCCAAATTCAGGTGAAGTGACGCGGACGTAATGTCTGGCTACACTATAGATGACTCTATCTCCTGCCCCATGGGGTGATGCGATGAGCGCATCCACCTCTTCCGGTTGTTCAATGCTTGCCTCGCTTGTTATGGAACAATTTTGTCCTCGACGACAAGTTCGTCCTTCGCGCTCATGTCGTCCACCAAATCTTCCTCTACTCTGACCGGTTTCCAAGCGATGTTGCTCATAAGTAACCGCATCCTCCCATCGACCATTTGATAGTTCGATGGAGACAGACACGACGGTAAAAATCAGGAATGTTGCAAAAAAGGCAAGAAAGACCTTCTTAAAATTAATGTTTTCAATGTTCATCGTTTTTAGCTCCTCTCTTTTCTTTCGACACTAAGGTAGCACACCATTCTTTGAATTGCGTTTGAAACGTAAAAAAGTTTTTCCAAATGAAAATCAAAGGAAATCGTGCTATACTTAAGCCATTGCAGAAAATGGTGGTGAATCGATGTGAGAATTTTACTCGTTGAGGACGAAATAAGACTAGCCGAAGCGTTGGAACAAATCTTAAAAAAACAAGGCTATGTGGTTGACCTGGCTTGCGACGGTGCGGTTGGACAGGAAATGGCGGAAACCGGTATCTACGACGTCATTATTTTAGATCGCAACCTGCCAAGCATTGAAGGCGTTGACGTTCTAAAATCTTTACGCCGAGAAGAAATCACAACGCCTGTTATCCTTTTAACAGCAAAAGACACAGTTGCAAATCGCGTCGAAGGATTGGATGCTGGAGCAGACGACTATTTAATTAAGCCCTTTTCCAAAGATGAACTCCTCGCAAGGCTTCGGGCCCTTTCCCGGCGACCTAGTAACCTTCAAGGTGATGACCAACTGTGCGTCGCCTCTTTATCTTTAGATGTACCCGCTTGCGAAGTCGTCGTTGGAAATAAGAAAACAAAATTAACCGTAACAGAAGCCCAACTGTTAGAACTTTTCATGCGAAACGTTGGTCGAGTCTTGACGAAGGAACAAATCCTTGATCGCATTTGGGGCTTTGATAAAGAAGTTGAATTAAAAAACGTTGAACTGTACGTGTTTTACCTTCGGAAGAAAATTGATTTTAAAAAAAGTGGCGTAAATCTTGAAACCGTTAGAGGGGTCGGCTACGTTTTAAAGGAGGTGCCATTATGATCGACCATCTTAGAAAACGATTCATCCGTTTCAACCTGTTAGTCATTAGTAGCATCGCCCTTATTATTGGATTAGCGATGTTCATCGGTTCACCAAGAAATAACCTCTCATCGCCGCACCGCTATATTTCCTCAATCTTGCTCGTTATTTTACTGGTATACATCGGCAGTCTAATTTTATCCAAGGTAGCGATTCGTCCCATCCAAGCTGCTTGGCAAAAGCAACTTGATTTTACCGCCGATGCCTCCCACGAATTACGCACACCGATTACGGTTATCCAAACCAATTTAGAGGTCGTTATGGACAATCCCGAAGAAACCATTGCCAGCCAGATGAAATGGTTAAAAAACATAGAAGCCGAAAACCAGCGGATGGGACAACTGGTAGCAGACTTGTTAACCTTATCCCGCTCTGATACCGATCAACAAGCACTTGAGCTGCAACCCTTTGTGTTAAAAGACGCCATCTTAGAAGCTCTAACTCCCTTTGAGCCAATCGCCAACGAGAAAAAAATAAAACTCCACGTTAACCTCATCGATGCCTTTACGTTTCACGGCGACCGGAACCGCATCAAACAACTCTGTGTCATATTGGTTGACAACGCCTTGCAATATACAGATGCCGGCACAGTGACCGTGTCCTTGACTCAAAACGAAAAAGAAACCACGCTAATGGTTTCCGATACAGGATATGGTATAGCGCCGGAGCATCTAGATAACATCTTCGACCGCTTCTACCGGGTTGAAAAAACAAGAACCTTCAATCAAGAGGGATCCGGTCTCGGGCTTGCCATCGCCAAATGGATTATCCAGGAACACGGTGGTACCGTTAAAGTAGAAAGCCAGCTAGGAGTTGGCACAACGTTTGTGGTGCAATTGCCGAATAAGGCCACCTAACTCCAATAAAAAGCAATAAAACGAGGCAATCGTGCCGTGAGGATAATAATTTTGATTATAAAGGAAAGTGATCATACATGAAAAAGAAAACGGTAGGAATTGTTGGATGTGGTGCTTTAGGTTCACTAATTGGGGAAAGCATTAAAGATATATTGAATGAATCATGGGAATTGGTAGGGGTTTATAACCGCTCGCCAGAAGCTGGTTTAAAGTTGTCAAAAATATGTGACTGCCCCTATTTTTCAAGCTTAGAAGATTTACTTGAGACAAAGCCTGATGTGATTGTAGAAGCGACGACCGTAGAAGTCTTGAAAAAGATCGCCGTAACCATCCTTAACGCAGGAAGTGATTTGATTCCCTTAGCGATAGGCGCCTTTTCCGATGAAGCGTTTAAAATCTCTGTAGAAAAAGCTGCCCTTCGAACTGGAAGAAAGGTTCACATTGTATCTGGAGCCATTGGAGGTTTCGATTTTATTCAGACCATGGGAGTTAAGGGAGCAGTCAAAGCAAAAATTATCAGTACAAAAAGTCCGGAATCGTTGCAAGGTGCGCCTGGGTTAACTCAACCCTTACCTTTAAATTCAGAAAAAGTTGCCTTCTCAGGAAACGCAAAAGAAGCCATCAAAGATTTTCCAAAAAATGTTAACGTCGCCGTTGCTTTATCCTTAGCTACTAACATCAAGCCGGAACATTTACAAGTTGAGATTAAATCTGTACCAAATCTAAAGGTGAACACTCACTACATCATAGTAGAAGGTGACCTCGGGACTGCAAGCTTCCAATTAAGCTCCAAACCATCGATGGCAAATCCTAAATCAAGCGAAACCGCTGCTTACAGTGTTGTTGCCAAATTGAAGAACATGAACTCACCCATTTCATTCCTTTAAGAGTTATTGACAACTCTACGTATAATGATTACCCTCGTTTGTACGTCATGCCACAGTTTAAACGGTTAAAAAGCAATAGAACTTGGCTAGTATCATGCCTTGCTCTATTGCTTTTAACCTTTAATCGTCCAACTTCAATCCTGCTAAAGCGTCAGCAAAGGGGTTATTGATGGGCTCTTCTTTTTTATTTTGCTCTTTCAAATATTTCTGAACGTCGCGCTTGCTTCCTTGGCTACCACGCTCTTTTTTCCGCTTTTCAAAATTCGTCAGGCGTTCGCGATGGCCGCAAACACAAGAAAACATTCGTTTCTCCCCTTCCCCTCGGAGCTCTAATTTCTTACGACAGTTTGGACAGCGTGCATTGGTCGTTTGGCTAATCATTTTTCGAGTGTTACATTCGCGATTCTGGCACACTAACATTTTCCCACGTTTCCCATTCACCGATAGCATGAAGTCGTCGCATTCCGGACATTTTGACGTGGTTAGGTTATCGTGTTTGTACTTGGCATCGCTGTTTTTAATCCGAGCTACGTTTTCTTCCGTGTAAGCTTTGATTTCAGCCATAAAGGCTTTACTTGTCAATTTTTTGGCTTCAATGTCAGACAGCTTTTGTTCCCATTCTCCCGTTAACGCTGGTGATTTTAGGTCTACTGGCACCAAGTCCAGTAATTGTCGACCTTTCCCCGTTAAATGGAGGGCCTGACCACGTTTTTCGATCATAAATTTAGCGAGCAACTTATCAATGATATCCGCCCGGGTAGCGACCGTCCCGATCCCACCCGTCTGCTTTAAACTGGAAGCCAACTTCTTGTCGGATTCAGCTAAGAAAGCCACTGGATTTTCCATGGCACCTAGTAAGGTCCCTTCCGTAAAATAAGGAGGAGGTGTGGTGTGACCCGTTGTGACCTTGATGGTATCTACGTTCAGGTTGTCGCCTTGTTTCAAGCTAGATGGGCTAGTTTGAGAGGTTTCTTCCTGATTCTGGTAAATGGCTTTAAAGCCGAGAGAGATGGTCTGTTTTGATTTCGCCTGAAAGACTTCTGCTCCTACCTTTAACTCAGAGGTGGTTTGCTCGTACACAAAAGGCTTAGATAACACCGCTAAAAATCGTTTCACAACCAAATCGAAAATCTTACGTTCGCGATCGCTTAAGCTGGATAAAATAGCCGTTTCTTCCGTTGGGATGATGGCATGATGGTCGCTTACTTTTTTATCGTCAACACAGGTACTTGTATTGAGCTTTTCTTTTAGTAAACCGTTAGCAAACGTTCGATAAGGAGAAATAGAAACTGCCTTTAAGCGGTCGTTTAATGTCCCGACTAAGTCGCTTGTTAAATAGCTGGAATCCGTTCGGGGATAGGTAAGGACTTTGTGTTGCTCGTATAAGGATTGGGCAGCGGATAAGGTTTCTTTGGCTGAGTAGCCAAATAGTTGGTTGGCGTCTCGTTGGAGCTGAGTTAAGTCGTACAGTTTCGGGGCGTATTCTTTTTTCTGTACGGTTGTCACACCGGTCACGGTTCCTGAGGTCCCTTTCAGCTCTTGGTTCAATTTCTCAATTTTTTCCCCATTAAACGTGCGGCTACTTTTCGCTTTAGCATCCTGCCACATCCAGGTTAGTCCAGCAGCTTTTAGTTCCAAGCCATAGTAAGTTTGCGGTTGGAAGTCCCGGATATCGATCTCCCGCTGGGCAATCATGGCTAAGGTTGGCGTTTGAACACGCCCACAAGATAGCTCGGCATTGTACTTCGTTGTTAAGGCACGGGTAGCGTTAATTCCTACGATCCAATCCGCCTCTGAGCGAGCCATTGCTGCTTGATATAAGGTATCGTAAGCACGGCCATCTTTTAATTTCTTGAAACCATCTAAAATGGCTTTGTCCGTCACAGAAGAAATCCACAAACGCTTCAACGGCTTTTTCACATTGGCTTTCTCAAGGATCAAGCGAGCGACTAGTTCTCCTTCTCGCCCTGCATCGGTGGCGATGATGATTTCGTTCACGTCTTTGCGTAGGAGTTGGGATTTGACCGCTTGGTATTGTTTCCCCGTTTTCTTAATGACCACCAGCTTAAAAGACGGTGGCATGATCGGTAGGTCTTCCAACTTCCAGGATTTGTATTTGTCGTTGTAACCTTCTGGATCAGCTAAGGTTACCAAATGTCCCAAAGCCCAGGTGACAATGTAGTCTTTCCCTTCTAAGTAGCCATTTCCTTTTTGTGTGCACTTCAACACACGGGCGATGTCACGCCCAACCGACGGCTTTTCTGCTAATACTAATTTTTTCGCCATGTTTATACATCCTCCACCTTATACTAATTCCCATTAGAAATCCCACAGGAATTAGTATTAACTTCGTTTAAACAATCGTTCAATCTCGTAATGGGTCATCTTGACAATCACTGGTCTACCATGGGGGCATGTATACGGCTGCTCACATCGGCAAAGTGCTTCAAGGAGCGCCTTTACTTCGTTCTCGTTAATGTATTGATTGGCCTTAATGGATTTTTTACAACTCATCATAATGGCCACTTCTTCTCGTAATTTAGCGAGGTTGACTTCTTTTTCTGACAGAATAACGGTTATCATCGTTTCAATCACTGATTTGGCATCGTTTTTCGCCCAGACCGGTGCCTTTCTTACGATTAAATCGTTCTCACCAAATTCCTCCACGTCAAAGCCAAATTCAACAAGACGAGGTAGATGTTCTTTCAAACGCACCAAATCACTCATCGGATAAGAGAGTGTGATCGGTACTAATAACTCCATGGAGCTAGCATCAGCCGACCCTAGTAACGGGAGATTTTTCTCGTATTCTACCCGTTCCTGAGCAGCGTGTTGATCAATTAAAAACAAACCTTCCGAATTTTGTGCCAGTAAATAAGTCCCTTGGAACTGACCAATGTAATAAAGTTCCAAGTTAGGAGCCGCTTCTGCTATAGGTACATGGATGGTTACTTGCTCTACTGATTCCGTCACTTCAGGCTGTTTTTCCTCTTTTACTTGGTTTTTTTCCTCGATCACAGGCGCTTCATACGTGCTAGAATGGTCGCGAAGAACCCATAAATTTGCGGAATTTTCAGTATTTCCTTGGGCATCATCGTAACGTGTCAACGATTGTTTATTGACCCGACTAGTAAGCAAAGATGGTTGTTCATAGGTAACTTTAGGAGATTTCCTCGTAGAAGGGGTCGCCTCGGGGATATAAGTCAGATTTTGAAGTGCTCGGCGTGTTTCTGTTAAAATAAAAGCTTTAAGCGCCTCTTCTTTAGAGAAGCGAACCTCAATTTTTGCCGGATGAACGTTCACATCCACGAGCAATGGATCAACGTCAATGTTCATTACAACGATAGGGAAACGATCCTTTGGTAAATAAGTGTGATACGCCTCCACAACGGTCCGCACCAGCTCAAAATTCTTAATGGGACGCCCGTTCACAATGAAGGTGACGTAGTTTCGCGACGCACGGGTCACATCTGGCGCTCCAATGACACCCGATAGCTTAAAGTCTTCGTTTGCTGCTTCAAAACCATGCATCTTTTTGGCAATGTCAAACCCATAAATGCGCGAGGTAACCGCCTGAACATCGGCATTCCCTGGCGTTTTCAAGACTTCTCGCTTGTTATTGAAAAGCGCAATAGCCACCTGAGGATTTGCTAAGGCTGTCTTCGTTAAATACTCCGTGACATGAGACAACTCCGTGTTCATACTCTTCATGTGCTTCAAACGAGCCGGTGTGTTAAAAAACAGGTGATTCACCTCAATTTCTGTTCCCTTACGGATGGCAAAAGGAGTCTCACTCATGACTTGCCCCCCCTTGATGTGAACGTAATGTCCTTCTGATTCACCATCTGACGTCTTCAGGTGAACGTCTGCCACTGCGGCAATCGAAGGCAGTGCCTCACCGCGAAAACCTAAGGTTGAAATCCGCATGATATCATGGGCTGACCTCACCTTACTAGTGGCGTGTCGCTCAAAAGCCAGCTTGGCATCCTGCGGGTTCATCCCTGATCCGTTATCAATAATTTTAATTTGATTCAATCCACTGTCTTGCAAATGAAGTTCAATTTTCGTGGCGCCTGCGTCCAACGCATTTTCCACCAATTCCTTTACCACCGAAGCGGGCCGTTCTACGACTTCTCCTGCTGCAATCATATTGGACAACTGCGTGTCCATCACCATTATCTTATTCATTGTCATCTACTCCACTCTATGTTTTCAAACCATGGCTGTTAATCGCCTCTCTTACTAGCCTCTTACCAACCGTTCCAATAAAAACCGTCGATAAGATCATGACGACCCCTAAGACCGGGAAAGGGGCTGCTAGCTCATTCGTCCCAAGCATAGTCTCGATGACCTTCATCACAAATGGGATCAAGACTAATCCCGACTTAATCCCAACGACCACACAAGTAAAGGCAGCACTCTGAATCTGGCCGCTGGTCATTTTGGCGGTGGTCATAAAAACAAAAGGAAAAAACCAAGCGGGAACCACACCGTGCATGAACAAACCTATGACCAACAGCGGATAGCTCCCATTTGAAAAGCCCGTAATAAAGGTCGCACCAATCAAAATAGCCAGCGACAAATAAATTAACTTTTGACCTAGCCACCTGCTCAGCTTACCAAAGGACATGGCCGCCAACACACTAGTAAACGGCCAAATTCCCATCATCCAATTGGGATTATAGCTGACGCCACGAACTTCGACTGCCATGGCTGGATATCGAAAAGCGATGGTAGGGCCAACGATGACAATCATCCCACAAAAGATGGCCATCAAATAAACCACAAGCGGGACTTTCACCTTTCCAGCCTTTTCCTGGGTATCGATTGGGACCTCAACCTCGGGCACATAAATCAAGACAAGAATCGCACTCACAAAGGCGACACCATAAGCTAAAAAGCTATAACGCCAACCAAATTGGAAAAGAAAGCTAGCCAATAATGCCACCATGCTTTGACCCATGATCTCCACCGATGAACGAAAGCCCATTAATGTGGCCCGTTCGTTCTCATCAAAAAGCAAGGTGATGTATCTAACCGCCCATGTGTTAACCAAACCGACCCCTACACCCAAAAAGAAGCGACTCACTAAAATGGGATAATAGCTAGCAACAAACGTCGGAAAAATACCGGCCACTCCTGAGACAACCATCCCGATCACAACGGTCTTTTTCATTCCTATTTTCCCCACCATGACGTTGGAAACAAAAAGAGCTAGAATGACAGCCATACCAGGAATGGTCATCAATAGCTCACTCTGTAATTGCGTTAAATCTAGATCGTAAGAAAGCGCGGGAAAAATACCAGCAGCAGAGACGAAACTGATGATTAAAACAGAGATCGATAACACGGCAATTTTTAACATGAGGCTTTCACTCCAACCAAAGTTATACTAGGCAATTATGAAAGTCGAATTTTTCATCCAATATCTCGTTATTCCGCGAATTAGGTGACTATTTTCATCCAACATTCCCTTACTTCATGAATCTAGTGCATTTCGCAATTGTCTAAAGGTTATATCTAGGAAACAGTATGCCTATCATGTCAGGCAGCGATACACAAACATCTAACCTCACTATGAGTAGCATTGAGAAACACTGATCAAGCACTGCTTGAAGTGTTTCTAGTATACCATAAACCAAGGAGCTGGTGTAGTGGTTGGATGACGGTCAGCTTCAAATAAAAATCATGAAAGTAAAATGGAACTCTAAAACGTATTTTCCCCAAATGTCCTTTAAAAGAGGTGGTTGGGGGAAAAAACAACGAAAAAGCACGCTAAATTCTCCCAAAGTAGCTAAAATTGATAGGTTTGGGGGAAAATCACTCCATTTTAAACCAAAAATTCCCCTAAATCCATCAAAATCGAGTACTTTGGGGGAATTCCCAATACCTTTACCTACCACTCATTCGACTTGAACCTAAAATCTATATCACATACAAAAAAATAACACCCTAGCCTCAGCCAAGGTATTACACCGTTCCTTTCTACGTCTCTAAATACTTAAACACATTTTGTGCGGCAATGGCACCATCGTTGGTGGCAGTCACCACTTGGCGCAGGTCCTTTGTTACCACATCTCCAGCTGCAAAAATCCCTGGAACCGCGGTCTTCATGTCTCCATCCACCACAACGTGTCCCGCTTCATTGGTCACACCAAGTCCAGCAACCATCTGAGTCACAGGGTCAGCTCCAATGTAAATAAATCCACCGGAGGCTTTTACCACTGATTCTTGATCCGTTTTCACATTTCTGACGGTTACCCCAGCGAACTTATCGTCTTCTAAATTAAAAACGGTTGGCACCGAATCCCAGATAAATTCAATTTTATCGTTAGCAAAGGCTCGTTCCTGTAAGACACTTTCTGCACGCAAACTATCACGACGATGAATGACGTATACCTTTTTCGCCAACCCTGATAAATAAATGGCTTCCTCAATCGCAGAGTTCCCTCCACCAATCACAACAACCTCTTCCTCTTTATAGAAAGCTCCATCGCAGACGGCACACCATGAAATTCCGCGTCCTGCTAGCTCTGCTTCACCTGGAATCTCAAGCTTTCGGTGCTTCGTTCCCGTAGCCACAATCACTGATTTAGCCAAAATTTCTTTCATGCCACAGTCAAGAACAAAGATTCCATCCGCTTGCTTTTTCACTTCCCCAACGTCACCGTATACATACTCTGCTCCAGCTGCTTTCGCATGCTCAAACATCTTCATCGATAGTTCAGGCCCTGTAATGGTTTCAAATCCTGTGTAATTTTCAATTTCCATGGTGTTCACCATTTGACCACCTGGTGCTCCCGCTTCAATCATAGCCACTTTTAACCCTGCACGAGCAGCATAAACCGCCGCTGTCATTCCAGCAGGTCCAGCGCCAATGATCCCAACGTCGTATAAATTCTCCATTTTCAACAACTCCTTTACCTATCCTAAACCATCCTAAAAACAACGTTTTTTCAATTTTAGGTTGACACCTTGACTAATCTGCACCGTTTTAGGATGATTGATTCAGGATTTAACCATTCATCTCACCAATGATCTCAAAAATATCGTCAGCCTCTTCCATGATATAATCTGGCTTAAAGGTCTTCAAATAATCCACACCTTTTAGCGCCCAACCAACGGCTACTGATTTCATCCCTGCGTGATGACCTGCTAAAATATCGTGGTAATTGTCTCCTACCATCAAACATTCTTCAGCGGTTAACTCTAGCTTAGATAATGCCAAATGAATGGCTTCTGGATCTGGTTTGTGGTTTTTCACATGATCTTGAGCTACCAAAACCTCAAAATACTGTTCCATATCAAGAACTTTTAACCCACTAGCTAAAACATCGGATCTTTTCGATGTGACGATCGCCAACTTTAAATCCGTCTTCTGCAAAAGGTCTAGCATCTCTCTAACGCCAGGAAATAGCTCAATCATTTCATCGTGATAGGCTAAGTTGAGCTGACGATATGTCTCTGAAAACCGCTCAGGATCTTCGGGATAATACTTGACTCCTGATGCCTCAAGGGTCGGTCCAATGCAAGCCAGCAACGTTTCCTCACTCACTTCACCGATCAGCTTCTCAAAGGTCTCTTTGAACGTTCTCAAAATCAAATCGTTGGTATTGGCCAGGGTCCCATCAAAATCAAAAATAATTCCCTTTAACATGCTATCCACGCCCTTTACTACGGTTCTTCTGCTGATTCAAATAGGCACGCTTGCGCTTTTCCTTCCCCTGATCCTTATCTAACAAATTAAACTCGGCATAATAAATCATTTCTTTTCTCTTTTGGCGACGCCATACGACCAAGATCAAAACGACGACGATAGCAGCAATCGAGATCACTTGGGCCACTCGAAGATGACCAATCATCAAGCTATCGGTACGTAACGACTCAATAAAAATCCGTCCAAACGAATACCAAATCGCATAAAACGCTGCAATCTCCCCGATAAGCAACTTTGATAGCCTTCGAAGGACAAAGACTGCCACCAAGAAGCCAACCAAATTCCACAATATTTCATACAAAAACGTTGGATGATGGTAGTTCCCATTAATAAACATCCCATTGACGATAAACTCTGGAATAAACAAAGACGTTAAAAATTCACGTTGCACGTCAAGATTCTCTCCAGCGATGACGCGACCATAGGCCTCTTGATTAGTGAAGTTACCAAACCGTCCCATCATCTGTCCTACAAAAAAGCCAACAGCCGCAAGGTCAAGCACCGGTAACAATGGTACCTTCCTTTTCTTTAAGTACCACCAGGAAAAGGCGACAGCAGCAAGGATGCCACCATGAATGGCAAGGCCTGCCAACCCACCAAAACCAGTCGGATAAAAACCAAAAATCCGCGCAGGATTTCGTAAATACCACCCTAAATCATTAAAGACGATAAAATAAAGCCTTGCCCCTGCAATGCAAATGGGCAAACCAAGGGTAACTAAATCAATTAGTAATTCGCTGCTAATCCCCTTCTTTTTACCTTCCTTAATCGCCAAGAACAACGCAAGCCCCACTCCCATCATGATTAAGAAGCCATACCAACGAAAAGGAAGGCCAAACACATAAGGATTTGGTGCAACAATGCTATCGTGATCAAACACCATACTCATCTACCTCTTTACTCTAAATTACTTTTGTTTCTACTAGCGATAAAACGATCTAGCTGATGGCTAAAATCTTCAGCAGCATTGTATCCCATTAACTTCAAATGGTGATCCATCGCTGCCACTTCAATTAAAGAAGCAATGCTACGTCCTGTTTTAACTGGAATTCTGATCTTAGTCACATCGGTTTCGAAAAAGCGCATGGATTCCGTAGCAAGGCCTAGGCGATTGTATTCTTTCTCTGGTGACCAATCCTCTAACTCGACAACTAACGTGATTTGTTTTTTATCACGGTAAGATCCCGCTCCAAACATTTCTACCACGTTAATGATACCAATGCCTCGAATTTCAATGAAGCGTTTTAAAATATCCGGTGCACGTCCAACGACGGTTCCCACTTCTTTTTGGTAAACGTCCACTCGATCATCGGCAATTAATTGATGACCACGGCGAATAAGCTCTAGTGCCGTTTCACTTTTACCGATGGTACTTTTCCCCGTAATCATCACACCAATTCCATTCACGTCGACTAATACGCCATGAAAGGATTCCGTGTGAGCCAGCTCCTCTTGTAAAAAGTTAAATACTGTCGCAAAAATAACCGTGGTTGGCTTGTGTGATCGTAAAATCGGAACGTTAGTTTCTTTTGAAAGTTCTAGCATGATTTCAGGCACATCAAAATTGTTAGAAAAAAGAATCACCGGTGTCGCTGAGTTAAATAACACACGGACGTAGGTTTCCATTTCCTTATCGCCAAAAGAATGTAAATAATGCCACTCTTTCGTCCCAATTAACTGGATACGTTGCTTCACATCGGCTTTAAAATAGTCATCAAACCCCATTAATTCCATGCCTGGACGGTTTAAAAAGGGGAAGACAATCTTCTTTTCTAAATCAGCGTCTGGTGTGACCACCTCAAATTCTAGGGCATGAGCCAAATCTTGTACGGTAATTTCATTCATGGAACAAGTCTCCTTCGTCTATCTCATTCATCTGGTTACATCTGCGAGTGTGGCTTTCCTTTTAACATATGATCTTTAATAAAGAACTGTAGAACGGAGATGAACATCGCAGCAAGCATCGTCGTAAAGAAGTTTGAAATCACAAAGGCAGACCCCATCATCGAGGCAGTCATCGATAAAATCATTCCGTTAATAAAGAGGTACGCCAATCCTAGCGTTAACACCATGAGAGGGAAAGTAAAGAAGATAAGAATCGGCTTAACAAACGTATTCAAGAGCGTCAAAATGAAAGCCGCTCGAATGGCAGCAGGAACGCTGGAAATGTAAAAACCTGGAAAGAAAGCCGCCGTTGTCATAAGGGTTGCAATGTAAATTAAAAAGTTAATCATAAATTTCCGTGAATCAAAACACCCACATCCCACCTGATGTACTTGGAAATTGGGATGAGATGATCTATTATGACCTTGATTTCGGACAAACTCATCGGTCATGTTCGGCTTCTCATCAATGATGCTATCGATGACTTCATCTTCATCGTAAAAATTTTTATGACTCATGCCAGCCACCTCCTTTTAATAAATGATAAATTAAGCACGGCGTCCACGGCTGTTACTTACCATGGCTGCGATACGAATTAATTCAAGCAACGATACAAGCATGGCTGCAACGTAAGTTAAGGCAGCTGCATTGAGTACTTTACGAACCCCACTTCGTTCGTCACGGTCATGAACCAAATGCAGGTCATCAAGTAAAACCATCGCTCGTTTCGACGCGTTAAATTCGACGGGTAAGGTCACCAATTGGAACAAGAACAAAGAAGCAATCATAATCAAGCCAATCTCTGCTAAGACGAACATCGCCGTAAACATCCCAATCATAATCAGAATAAATCCAAAACGATTGGCCATCGTCACCACTGGTACCATGGCACTACGAATTTTCAACGGTCCATAAGCCTGTGCGTGTTGCACCGCATGCCCAACTTCATGTGCGGCTACGGCTTTAGCCGCTATGGTAACACCGTTATAAATGCTTGGCGATAAGCGCACCGTACGACTTCTTGGATCGTAATGGTCGCTTAATTTCCCCTTAGTAGGCTCAATGCGCACATGATGCAGACCGTTTCGATCTAAAATATCGCGAGCCACTTGATGTCCTGTTTGACCTGAACTCGAACGCGTACGGGTATATTTCCCATAAGTCGCACTTAAATACATTTGCGCTCCCAGTGGAATCGCCATAATCATCAAAAAGTAAATAAAGAAATGTTCGTTCATAAATAAAAGAAGGTTATCCATCATAACATCCATTTTTAACAACTCCTATCGGTTTGATCTATTGTTAGGTTTATTATACCATATTTTATCAATTGCATATTAACGAATGCAGGTCTTTTTCAAAATCTGGGTAAGAAACCTTAACCACAGACTTATCCTGTATCCTCAAACTTTTGTTCGTAATTAAGCCTGCTACCATCAGCATCATGGTCAAGCGGTGATCGCCATCTGAACAGAGTGTTTTATCTGCCCAAACTTCCCGCTCTGGATATCCGTAAAGAACCATTCCATCAGACATTTCAATGGCTACTGCACCGATGTCCCCTAATAAGTCTACTGTTTTTGATAACCGATTGGATTCTTTTACTTTTAATTCCGCAGCATCTTTAATGAGCGTTGCACCGTTAACCCTCGTCGCAAGCAACGCCAAAATAGGGATTTCATCGATTAGTCGCGGGATTAAATCCCCCGAGATTTCTACGGCTTGAAGATTTTCGGTGTATTTAACCTTAATATCGGCCACGAGCTCCCTACCAAACAGCCGATGGTTGACCACTTCTACCTGGGCGCCCATGGCTTTCAACACATCTAAAATACCAGTACGAGTTGGATTAATGCCAACCTCAGTTAGGGTGATGTCACTCCCCGGTACAAGCAAAGCTGCCACCATAAAAAAGGCGGCTTGGGAAATATCTGCTGGCACGTAAACGTCATCAGGCGATTGTAGGGTTTGACCACCTTCGATGGAGATCTGGTTGCCGGCCCGCTTCACCTCAATGCTAAAATCGGCCAACATCAACTCTGTGTGATCGCGAGTAGCCGTTGGTTCGATAAGGGTGGTCGTTCCTTTAGCTTGAAGCCCGGCCAGCAAAATAGCCGATTTAAGCTGAGCGCTGGCGACTGGTAATTCGTAAGTAATGCCTTGTAAATCCTTTGACCCTTTTATCAAAGCGGGTAGTGTTTCACCCTCACCAGCAAGGAGAATCTCTGCCCCCATTAATTCAAGAGGAATCTGGATTCGTTTCATGGGACGTTTCGATAAAGAAGCATCACCAAAAAGAGGGGGAATACGTTCAGTAATTCCAGCTAAAACCCCCATTATTAACCTAGCCGTTGTGCCAGAGTTGCCTGCATCAACACCCCCAGTCGGCCTTGTAGGAACAAAGCGTTCAAACCCAGCTATACCTGGGCTGTCAACAAGTAACACATCTCCTAAGTTGGTAAACTTCACGTCAAAAGAAGCGAAGATGGCTTTCGTCGCTTCCGTATCCTCTGCCCACAAAGGATGATGAATCCTTGTGGTGCCTTTTGCTAGACTAGCAAGCATAATAGCTCGATGGGTGATTGATTTATCGCTTGCTACTCGTAACGTTCCTTTTAATATCATATTACCTCTTCCTTTAAAACGCGTGTGTGTCTTTCCGATAGCGCGTTACTTGACCCTTCAATTGCTCCATGGTGTCGGATGTGAATTGATTTAAAATTTCCTGTGTTAAAGTCGTCGCGACAACACTTTCCAGGATCACGGCGACGGCTGGCACGCCACAGGTGTCACTTCGTTCTACTAGGCTTGGTTGAACTTCCTTAGTCAGAAGATCTACCGAGTCGATTGGCTTGTACAGGGTCGGAATCGGCTTGACCTCCACATGGATAACCATTGGCATCCCGGTGGTCATGCCCCCTTCAATGCCCCCACTGTGGTTGGTTAGGCGGTGGAAACCTTGATCTTTATCGTAGGCAATTTGATCGTGGGTCGCCCTTCCAAGAAAGGTTTGATTTTCTCCAAATTTGGCCCCTTTAACTAACTGAATGCTCATCACGTCGTGCGCCAACTTGGCATCGAGTTTGCGATCGTAATGAACGTAGCTGCCTAGGCCGATGGGGAGTTCGGTTGCGGTAATTTTCACTTTTCCACCAAGGGAATCGCCAGCTGCTTTCGCCTGGTCGATGGCCTGCTTCATTTCCTCGGTCACCTTTCCATTCTCAGAGGTAACCGTCCCGATCTGAGTCACTTCACTGACGATCTCAACGTTCAGTTGGCTCAAGATTTGCTTGCAAACTCCGCCGATCGCCACACGTATCGCCGTCTCTCTTGCCGAGGCTCGCTCTAATACGTTTTGCAAATCTTTGTGGTTGTATTTCATGGCGCCTGATAGATCGGCATGTCCCGCTCGTGGTACGGTTTTCGTAGGGATCTCGTATCCATCGACCCTTTCCACACTCATTAGTTCCTGGTTGTTTTTAAAATCTTTATTTGGGATAACCAACGTGATAGGAGATCCCAGTGTGATGCCGTGGCGGACGCCACTTACAATTTGGACTTCGTCTTGCTCGATCTTCATCCGACCGCCACGGCCATCGACGTTTTGTCTACGTCTTAAGTCAACGTTGATCATCGTAGCCGTCAGGGCTAAGCCTGACGGGATGCCTTCGATAATGGCAGTCAATTGTGGTCCGTGTGATTCTCCAGCTGTTAAATATCTCATGGTACGTCTCCTTATTCGCAAAATTGCCCTGTTTTTATATTTTGGGCTGAAATAGAGTAATTTTCCTATTAAATCAACTCTTTACTATCTCTCCAATACCTTATCGCGACTAATCCCATTTTTTAACGCGTACTGATAAGCTTCCACACGCTTTGCAAAAGTGACCATCCTTAACACCTTAAATGGGGCATAAACGTTATGGTAACTATGTTCTTCCTCATTCATGACATTAATAACCAAGTAGCGCCTTTTTATCGCTTGTTCAAAATCGTCAAAGTCAATGACGTCAAACTCCACCACATCTAATAAATAGTGAACCAGCTCTGCCCCATCAAAATCAATGGCGTCCCGATCAATACGGTCGTTGGCCATATCCAACATCTTAACCAACCCATCGAAGTCGCTTTTCAGTTCCTTCACCATGGATTTCATCGCTAAAATTTGAACCATTTTAAGGGGAGCTTCTACCTCGGTCATTAATCCTTCCAAAATAAGAACGTTCTTTTTGAATTGACCAAATGACGCCACCAATTCAAAAAATTCATCCCGCTTCAAAATGCAATTGGCCACTTTTAACAGTTCCGATATTTGATAATCACAGGTTTGACAAATCAATAAAATCTCAATTAACTCTACCAATACCCGTGCATTCGCTTCTTCCATGTTCGACATTTCAATCCCCCTAAGATCCCGTTACTACATACATCCTATGAAAGATCGTAGCAAAACATGTCGAACCATCGAATCAATGTTATGGTTTCGTATGATAAGATTTATAAACATCCTGTCGCACCACCTTCAAATCACTGGCGACCTGTTTAATGGCTGCGTTGGTTTTTAGCCCCGTATCTCTATAATGTTCCACGTGTTGGGTAAGGGTCATGTCTTCCCACCACGCCTCCACCGTTTCTTCGTCAGAGCTTCCCGCTACCAATAGAACAACCTCTCCCTTAATGTCCGGTAGCCGATGGACCACCTCTTCCAATGTTCCGCGAATGAACTCTTCGTACAATTTTGTCAACTCACGTGCAATGACCACGTCTCGATTCCCGTATACTTCCAACATATCCGAGAGTGTTGCACGAACCCTATGGGGTGATTCATAAAACAAAAGTGTCGCCCGTAAATCTTTAAAGCTTAAAAGCTCTTTTTTTCGCTTCGACGGCTGCCGATCAAGAAACCCATGAAAGAAAAAGGAACCGGTCGAGAGCCCAGAAGCAATCAGTGCCGTCAAAGCCGCACTTGCACCTGGAATCGGGACCACAGCAAAGCCAGCTGCCACCGCCTTATCGACGAGTTGATCCCCTGGATCGCTGATGAGAGGCATCCCTGCATCGCTAACCAAAGCAACGTCAACTCCCGCTGCCAAATGCTCTAACATTAGATCCGTCTTCTGATGTTTGTTATGCTCGTGGTAGCTCACAAGGGGCGTTTTAATCTCAAAGTGGTTGCAGAGCTTTTTGGTCACCCGAGTATCTTCTGAAGCAATGACCGCCACCGATTTCAAAACCTCTATCCCGCGCGGCGTCATATCCGATAAATTCCCGATGGGGGTGCTGACTAAAAACAAAGTAGCACCCGTTTGTTTAAAACTTTTTTGTATGTGCATCAAGCGATCATCTCCAGTTTTACGCATTTAAAGTATAACATAGACTCACGCGAGATGGAAACCAACTGCTAAGTTTGGTTGGGAGTCAGCTATTTGAAAGTTGACAAATTTCCTGTTTGTACGATCATTCTGCTATCTTCTTAGCTATGAAATCATCGTGGAATCTTCGATTTCGGACCTCCAACGATGATTTTTCTTCGAAACGAGCTCCAAAACAGTCATCAAAGTGCAAAAACCTGAACACTATCCTAAATTTTAAATCTTCGCTAAAACTTGATCCTACATTTGTCATAAATTGCCCCAACTTGCTTACAATAAACTTTGAAGATCATCAAAAACATGCTATACTTTTAAAAACGAGGTTCATAATATGAATAAAAACATCAAAAACATTGTCACTGTAACCACTTTAATCGGACTTCTCATCTTAAGCGCTTGTTCCAATGAGCCTTCAAATGATTCTTCCGAAACAACCCCACCAACGGAATCAACCAGCTTAACTTCTGCTAACTATCCCAGCGACCCAGTCACCTTTTGTGGCCTTGCCAATCCAGAAAATGCCACTGAACTCACCAACGAACAAGCTCTGTCTCATCTAGCTCTAGTTAATCGTTGCTACCGTTTATCCTCGACGTTCACCCCCGATGACCTATCTCCCATCAACGTCGAAAGTAGGCGCGTCCTAGAAGGGACGCATCATCTCTTGAGAGAGGAGGCAGCACGAGCAGCGGAAGATCTATTTCAAGCGGCAGAAGCAGACGGACTTTTCCTAGTCGCATCCAGTGGCTTCCGTTCCTACGAATGGCAAACCTTCTTCCATAACAACGCCGTCTCCGAGCTCGGTTTAGAAGAAGCACGCCGTATCAGCGCTGTACCAGGCCATAGTGAACATCAACTGGGCCTTGCCCTTGACGTGTCAACCCGAGAACTGGACGGTGGACTGGAACAAACCTTTTCCAGCACGCCTGAAGGTCAGTGGCTAAATGCCAACGCCCACCTTTTCGGTTTTATCATTAGCTATCCAGAAGGCCGAGAAGCCGATACAGGATTTATTTACGAACCATGGCACATCCGCTTTGTTGGTGTAGACGCTGCCACTGAAATCTTCAATAACCAGCTCATCTTAGAAGAATTTTTACACTTATCTCACTCTGATAACCAAAACTAGGAGGTTACCCTTATGAAACCACTAAAACATTTAACGCTCACCCTTGCTGCCTTACTGCTCTTAATTGGATGTACCCAGCCAGAAGGATCCACTTCAGAAACCGATGCTACAACCGCTAGTGCCACACAGCCAACCGAACAAACAGACGACAGAGCCACCGACATCACCCTTCAATTTGCAGGGGATATCTTCTTACATCAAGGCCCAATGGATGTGGCCCGAACAGGAACCAACACCTACGATTTTAGGCCATTTTTCCAGCATATCGCCCCCCACATTACGGGAGATCTCGCCATTGCTAACATGGAAACACCGGTAGACGTCTTAGGGAACAACCACGACCTAACCTCTTTCCCTCTTTTCAACGCTCCCTTTGAAATTTTAGACGGCTTACAATACGCAGGATTCAATCACTTGATTAGTGCCAATAACCACTCCTTTGATCGAGGTTTCGATGGCCTTGTTGCCACCGTTAACAATTTTGAACGAGCTGGCATCGACCATACAGGAATGAACGTAGACGAAGAAGCTTACAACACCCCAACCCTTGTCGATGTGAATGGCATCCAAGTCGGAATTATCGCGTACACGGATTCCGTTAACGGGGAAGAATGGCGTGTACCAGAAGCCATGTTGCCATTTGCCGTTCGTCGCTTTAGATCTGACAATTTGGATAGCATCCCTGCGATTACTCAGGACATCGCTGACCTGCGTGAAGCAGGCGCTGAACTGATCGTCGTCGCTCTCCATTGGGGTGCTGAATACGTGGACGAGCCAACGGCCATGCAACGTCAAATCGCGGCTGAAGTGGCTGAAGCAGGCGCTGACGTGATCATGGGGAAACACTCCCACACCATTCAACCGGTTGAATGGCACGAGCGTGAAGATGGGACACGTACATTAATTATGTATTCCTTAGGTAACTTCTTGGCAGACCAAACCAGATTAACCAATCCTTCTGTACAAGCACAAATCAATGATTCTTGGACACATCATCCCTTTATTGGAAGAACTCAATTTGGGATGCTAGTCAGCTTGCAAGTGAGTCGAGACTCTGATGGAAACATTACTTTAGGTGAGGCAAATGTATTGCCAACCTTATGCATGCGTGACTTTAGTGGAAACACCTTAGGTGGTGCAGACAACGTTAGTATTATGCCACTGATTGATGGTGAACTTCCTGATTTTGTCACCGATGCCGAGCTACGTCAGTGGGGACAGGTGGCTTACAACCACGTACGAAACATCGCTGGCGCAGAATTTATCGGAAATTTTTCGACGGATTAACTATCACAAAATTTGCTTAACGCTCCTCTCCTTGATATAATGAGGTAAACTTCGAGCCGTGCTCGATCTGATCCAAAATTATATTAGGAGGGGTTTTATGTTTAAGTTAATCACAGCTTTTGTGGCCTTGTTCTTACTGGTCGCTTGCCGGTCAGAACCAGAACAAGTGGATGATGGAAGCCGCTACACGCATTTTGCTATCCAGCAACACGAACCTTATAGCGACTGGCAAGATTTTATTCTGATCGAGGTCGATGGCCAGGGGTACATCACTTCTATCCAGTTAGATGGGGTCAACCCCATTGTTTCTTCAACTAGACGAGAATCTTCCCGCTTAGGACTATACGAAGGGGTATCAGGTTACGATTTTTATGAACGGATCCATGGGCTTGAAGAGGAATTGATTGGCCAACCAGTAGCAGAGTTAACGGCCTTACTCCAAGATGGAAGTGAAGATGGTTTTGATCCCGCGTCTTGGACCACGTTAGCGGTGATTGCTCTTTCCGCAGACCCAATTGAAAGAGGTCCTTATCTTAACGGCTTGTATCAAAGCATGGCTGAAGAGGTCGTTGATGGCTTTTACTATTTCGTTAACTTCATCGTCGTTCACGGTCACATCGTTTCTGTCCAATGGAATGCCATAACGGAAGATGGCTTTTTGAAATACGACTACGTTTTTATGATGGGAGTTGGAGACGATTCTGACGTTCGTCAGTGGCGTGATCAGGCCATCTTACTTGAGGAAGAGTTGATTCGCCTTCAAGATCCGATGTTGTTTACTTTCGATGGAGATGGTTATGCCACGGATATAGCTGGTGTTGACATCCCAATTGAAACCTTTGTGACCTTGCTTGTTCAAGGGTTAGCCGAGGGTCCCATAACGACTGATTTAGAATAGAAATTGAGGTTTTCTAATGTCTGATTATTTAATGCCTGTCAAAAATGGAATTCACGAGGTTGTGATTGATAAGTCTCGCTTTATTTGTCACGTTTATCGGGTTTGGACTGTGGAGGAAGCTAACACCTACATTGAGACCATAAAAAAAGCGCACGCTAAGGCGAATCACAATTGCGTGGCTTATCAAATTGGTGAGGCCAACGACATTCAGCGTGCCTTTGATGACGGCGAGCCAACTGGGACGGCTGGCATACCGATGCTTGATGTATTAAAACGTCAAGACATTAGAAATTGCTTGGTTATCGTCACCCGTTATTTCGGTGGGATTAAATTAGGTGCTGGCGGTTTGATCCGGGCTTATGGAAGCACAGTCAGTGCTGGCATTCAAGCTGTCGGTCTCGCACGTCGTGTGCCACTCGTTTCAGTACGGTTAAGTTGTGACTACTCGTTGTCTGAGGTGTTGCAAAGCAAAATTCATGGTCTTGGTCATGGGATTGGCAACGTTGAGTACGGCGAAGGAGTCGAAATCGAAGCCTTAGTTGAGACAAACCAGGTCGACCAGTTTGTTAGCTGGGTCGTGGTGTTTACTCATAATCGAGTGAGATCTGTCATTGGTGAAGTTTCTTATCGAGAAGTACCTGTTTAAAAGCAGGTGCTTTTTTCGTACCACAAACATGCTGATTGAACTAAAAAACATCAACAAATCGCCGAAATCGTAAAATGTTGATGTTTTTAGCGCCTGAACTAGCGATTATGATCTTAAAATTATCAGGTTTTTGATAAGAAAGCCCTTTACCTGATAGTTTTCCTGCCTGAATACCAAAACGGAGAGGGAAAAACATCAACAAATCACCGAAATGAGAAAATGTTGATGTTTTTCTGGCGTGCTTTATTTACTGGTTCATTTCAATAATCATGGCAGTCTCTTCAATGGATTTATCGTGAACGTCAATCGGCACAATCCCCAGTTGTTTGAAAACGTGAGAAGCATAGATGAGTTCTTCTTGAATGCGAGTGACGTTAGTATAGCTAGATTCTTCTTTTAATCCGAAGGCTTTTAATCTGGTCTTGCGCACACGGAGCAAACAATCAACGCTGTTGGTCAAACCGATGATTTTATGAGCTGGTACATCAAAAAGTTCGTCTGGCAACGGCACTTCTGGAACAAGAGGGAGATTGGCCACTTTGTAGTTCATATTAGCTAAGTACATGCTAAGTGGTGTTTTGGACGTCCGTGAGATACCAATCAAAACGAAGTCAGCTTCTTTAAAACCTCTAACGTCTTTTCCATCGTCGTATTTTACTGCGAATTCAATGGCCTCGATCCGTTTAAAATATGCTTTGTTCAACTGATGCATCGCACCAGGAGTCTCAATTGGTAAAACCCCGGTTTTCTCCGTAATTAGACGTGTTAACGGGGTCATGTAATCCACATAAGGCAAATCCTTTTCCTGACAAAAGCAGGTGGCATGCTTTACCAATTCGGGATTAACCAAGGATAGGAGGAGCATCCCCTGATCCTTTAACAACTGTTGAAGAATGTCTTCCAATTGCTTGACACTTTCAACAAAAGCATAGCGCTTGACCTCTTTCACATGAAGGCTTGGAAATTGAGAAATAACGGCAGATAAATTTCGCTGAATGGTCTCACCTACTGAATCAGATATTAAGTAAAAAATCACACCTTCGTTGTTTGGCTCCATAGTATCAACACTCCTTTGCTAATGACTGCTATTTTCAATGTCAATCCCCGACTTAATAAAATACTCCATCACCGTCGTCTTAGAAATTTTTCCTACCACTTCATGTTCATTGGCTTCTGAAACAACTGGTAAACTGTCTATTTTATGCTGAAGTAACAAGTGACCTGCATCGAGCACGCGGGCACGACCCTTGATGGTAATAATATTGGGGCTTCGTGTCATAATAACCGCCACTGGCGTGGAATTTAGCTGGATGTTGTTGACCGTGGCGCGGAGCAAGTCTTTTCTTGAAACAACCCCCGCTAATTCACCGGCCTCGTTAATCACATACAACGAACCAATGTCGTGCATGAACAAGGTGACAACCGCATCGTAAATAGAAAGGTCGTGCTTTACGATCATTGGTTGGCCCATCAATTCTTTTACCTTGGTGTTAAAAATCTTCTCAAATAGGAGCGGCTGTGGCATTTGACCCGTATAAAAATAACCCACTTTTGGCTTCGCATCCAAAACACCTACCATCGTAAGGATACCCAGATCGTTTCGCAAGGTCGCCCGTGATACCCCAATCTTTTTCGCAATTTCCTCACCGCTAATAGGTTCATGATCCTTTACAATTGAGATGATTCTTGTTTGCCTATCCGAAAAATCCATTTAATCACACCCGATCTTCTTTCTTCACTGGATATATTATACACTCTTTCACTTACACAAGTCAAATATATACCACTAATTTCATGAAAAGGTTTTTAATAACAGTCACATTTAGTCTATTGACATAATATGATGTACACTATATAATGCTAATCACATTATGTAGTATGTATCATTGAGAGGAGTGACGAACATGAAATACGTCTATAAGTTTTCAGAAGGGTCAAAAGACATGAAAGATTTACTTGGTGGAAAAGGAGCCAACCTGGCCGAAATGACCAAACTTGGTTTGCCAGTTCCAGCAGGTTTTACCATTACAACAGAGGCTTGCTTGAAATTCTTAACAGGTGGAAATCAATTAGAAGATCAGGTAAAAGTCCAAATCAGAACAGCCATTAAACAGTTAGAGATCGATTCAGGTAAACGGTTTGACTCAGACGCCCAGCCCCTTTTCGTCTCTGTCCGCAGTGGCTCCAAATTTTCTATGCCAGGAATGATGGATACCATTCTTAACCTTGGCTTAAACGATCAGTCGGTTGAAGTGCTTGCCAAACAAACGGAAAATGCGACCTTTGCTTACAATTGCTATCAACGGTTGTTAAAAATGTTTGGTGAAATTGTCCTCGACCTTCCGAAAGCTGCCTTCGATGAAGGGCACGATGCACTTAAAGCGAAGCGCGGCTACCAATCCAATGATCAATTCACCACCGAAGATTGGCAAGCCTTGGTGGAGGTCTATAAAAACATCTACCTTGAAATGGCGAACCTTGCTTTCCCACAAGATCCAGAAGAACAATTGTTTATGGCAATTGAAGCCGTGTTTCATTCTTGGTTAAATCCACGGGCAAAAATCTATCGCAGCCTTCATAACCTTTCAGACGATTTAGGGACAGCCGTTAACGTTCAAGAAATGGTGTTTGGAAACACAGGTGAAACCAGTGGTACAGGGGTCGCCTTCACCCGAAATCCATCAACTGGAGAAAATGAATTATTCGGCGAATACTTGGTTAATGCCCAAGGAGAAGATGTGGTCGCAGGACTTCGTACGCCTGAACCAATCGCTCAGCTGAAGCAAGATATGCCTGAGGTTCATCAACAATTCGTTGATGTCGCTCGTCGTTTAGAAAAGCATTATAGCGACATGCAAGACATTGAATTCACAATCGAAAATAAAAAATTATACCTGCTTCAGACAAGAAATGGGAAACGAACGGCTAAAGCAGCCTTCCAAATTGCCGTTGACCTAGTAAACGAGGGCTTAATCACAAAAGAAGAAGCCATCACACGAGTGGACGGAACCATGATTAGTCAACTGCTTCACCCTGTATTTAAAACAGAAGCCTTAGAACAAGCTGACCTTGTAGCGAAAGGTTTACCTGCTAGTCCTGGTGCCGCTACCGGTGCCATTTACTTTGATGCTGGGAGCGCAAAAATCGCGAAAGAAAAAGGAGAAGATGTGATTCTGCTACGTCAAGAAACGTCACCTGAGGATATCGAAGGGATGATCGTAAGCGCGGCCATCGTCACCAGTCGTGGTGGAATGACCTCTCACGCTGCCGTTGTCGCTCGTGGGATGGGAACCTGCTGCGTCGTAGGATGCGAGGCCTTAACCATCAATGAAAAAGAAAAAGTGGCGACCTACAACGGTGGTATTTTAAAAGTCGGAGACGTGATCTCAGTCGATGGAAGTAGCGGTAAAATCTACCTAGGTACCTTAGAAAAAGACGCCGTAGAAGAGAAACAATCCTTAAACAACCTCCTCGCATGGGCAGATGACATCGCCGACATCGGCGTTTACGCTAACGCCGAAACACCAGCTGACATAAAAAAAGCCCTCTCTTTTGGTGCCAAAGGAATCGGACTTGCCCGAACGGAGCATATGTTCTTTGGAGAAGAACGGGTATTAGAAATGAGAAAACTGATCTTAGCTGACACAGAAATCGACCGCCTCATTCCTCTAGCGGTGTTAAAACAATACCAAATCAAAGACTTTAAAGAAGTTTATCGCGCCATGAAAGAACTGCCAACCACCATTCGCCTTCTTGATCCACCGTTACACGAATTCTTGCCACGAACAGAAGCTGAGATGGCGGAACTTGCCAAGGAGCTGAATCTTCCAATCGAAGCCATCGTGGCTCGAACCGAATCCCTCCATGAGACCAATCCCATGCTTGGTCACCGCGGCTGTCGCCTAGCCATCACTTACCCAGAAATTTATAACATGCAAGTCGAAGCCATCGTCCTTAGTGCACTTGAGGTAAACGGCGAACAAAACCTCAACATCGTTCCAGAAATCATGATCCCATTAATCGGAACCACGAAAGAGCTAGAACTTATCAAAGCACAAATCATTCAAACCATCGACAACCTCTTTGTAAACGAAGGAAGAAGTCTCCAGTATCAAATAGGTACCATGATTGAAATTCCGCGTGCTTGCCTCATTGCTGATCAAATCGCAGAGTCAGCCGACTTCTTCAGTTTTGGAACCAACGACTTAGCCCAACTTACTTATGGCTTCTCACGTGACGACATCGGAAAATTTGTAGGCGACTACGTTAGCAAAGACATTTTACCGGCAGACCCCTTCCAAACCTTAGATCTAGAAGGGGTCGGTGAATTAATGACCATTGGAATCCGTCGGGGTCGAAAAGTGAAAAGCAACTTAAAGATCGGGGTCTGCGGAGAGCTTGGAGGAGACCCAGCATCCATCAAACATTTCCACCAATTTGGACTTACTTACGTCTCCTGCTCCCCTTACCGGATCCCCATCGCTCGCTTAGCGGCTGCACAGGCAAAGTTGGGGATGGAAATGGTGTAGTTGGAAACCTTTCGAGTTGTGGATTCTCCTCAACCAGGGCTAAACTCTTAGTTTAGGGGAATTTTCTATTTTATCCAAACGCATGCCATTCTTCCCTCGTAATCCCATAACGCACCACGTCTACAAAAACACCTTTAACCTTACGTTCTTGTCTACTAACTCCTTCTAGCTTCATGCCACATTTTTCCATGACTCGACCCGATCCTTCGTTCCCTACATAAAAACAAGATTCAACCCGGTTCAATTCCAACTTCTCAAAACAAAGGGCAAGTGTCGCATTCAAAGCCTCGCTCATGTAACCACAGTTCCAGTAAGCCCGATTCAAGACGTAACCGAAGCTTGACTTCTCATGCACTAGATCTAGTCTTAAATCGATGCATCCAATGCACTTCTCCTCATCCTTAAGGCAGATGGCGTAAATCCCAGGGCTTGACCAATAATAGTCCACGATGCCTTGCATGGCTTCGGCTTCTGTCTTAACACCTTCCCAATCTAAATAGGCCAACGTTTCAGGATCATTACCGTATTCTAGGATGTCGGTAACGTCATCTTTTCTGAACTTCCTTAACACCAAACGGCCCGTTTCCAAAACCTCGTTATCGTATAATACTTCTTTAACATTGTTAACCACCGACTAACACCACCTCTCAAGTAAATTTCACCTATCATACCAGAATTGTCCGATGGATTCAACACTGGATTTGACTCCCATCCCATCCTATGTTATCGTTGTCTCATACCATTTAACCTTTGGAGGTGCCCCATGGAATTTACTGTAAAAACCTTTCACCAATTAGCTAACCAAGAACTACACGATATTTTTCGCCTTAGAGTGGATATTTTTGTCCTTGAACAAAACTGTCCCTATTCAGAAATCGATGGAAAAGATCCTGAATGTTTACATGCCTTTAATCAAATAGATGGCGAAATGGCCTCTTACGCCAGAATCGTTCCTCCTGGTCTTTCCTATGAAAAGGAAGCATCGATTGGTCGCGTCGTCGTACACGAGAAGTTTAGAAAAGATGGTTTAGGTGTCAAGCTAATAGCAGCAGCTATTCAACGTGTTAAAGAAGAGTGGCCAAATTGTAACATTAAAATTAGTGCTCAAGCCCATCTGCAACATTTTTATAACTTAAATGGCTTCAAAACCGTCTCTGAAGAATACTTAGAAGATGACATCCCTCATGTTGCCATGTTACTTCAAAGATAGAAAAATTGTCTCATGAATGACCATTTTTCTTGGGATCGTCAGCTAAGTAGCATTTAGCTGACTTTTTTAACGCTGTTAAAAATGAAATAAATCCTAATCGACAAGTTTACTTTAAAATTTCTCCGTAATATGCTACAATGTTCGAGGTGATTAAACGATGAAGAACAATTCAAAAACAAGGATAACAACCGTCGCCTTTGTTGCGACTATTTTATTAGCTCTTTTTATTGGGGACATTGGCGATAACCTACGTGCCTTTTTGCGACTTTTAGAAGCGCCTGGATTACTATTAACCGATCACATGAGCATTAACCGTTATTACGGTGGGAACATGAATGGATTGATCATTAACACTTTTTTGACAACAGGGCTTAGCCTCCTAATCGTCAAGCTTTCTAAAACACCCTTTGAAGGTGGCGTCATTGCTAGTATCTTTACAGTGGCAGGATTTACCTTTATTGGGAAGAACGTCTGGAATGTCATTCCGGTGTACTTAGGTGTCATGCTTTTCTCAAAATTCAAAGGAACACCATTAAAAGATTCCATGATTCCTCTACTTCTCGCTTCTGGTTTTGCCCCCATCGTCTCCTACTTAATGTTTGGAGCAGGTATGCTGCACATTGATCTAGCCATTCGAATCCCTCTTTCTCTTACTGTAGGAGTCATTAGCGGATTCCTTATTCCAATCATTGCTTCCCATGCCTTTAATTTCCATAAGGGCTTCAATCTGTACAACGTTGGATTTACCATGGGTCTAACCGCTGTCGGTGCACACGGAATTCTAAGATCGTTTGGTATTCACGTTCAACCGGTTGTCGCTCCTCTTGATGGCTACCCTGACTATACTTTGTTTTTAATGATCTCCATCGCTGCTCTATCTCTGGGCATGATCGTCCTTGCTTTTATGTACGATAAAGATGTCATCTCTAAATTCAAAGCGTTGCTTAAAGAAACGGGACAGTTGCCGTCTAATTTTTCTGCCTCTGCTGGGCAACCTACTGTTTTGTTCAATATGGGAGTCATGGGACTTCTTAGTTTAGCGTTACTCATTCCCCTCTTAGCTGTTCTCGACCTTCCTTTCTTAAGTATTCAGGTCGCAGGTGTCTTTACCATTATCGGTTTCGCTGCCTTTGGCAAACATCCACTCAATACCATTCCCATCTTTATTGGAACGTTAATCGGTCTGATTGTCATTATCTTCATTGATTCTCCTTTTACAACCCTCTTACCAACTAACCACCCAGATGCCGCTTACCGCTCTACCATTGGTCTTCATGGCTATACGGCTGCCATCCTCTTTGCTACGACACTGGCTCCTATTTCCAAGGAATTTGGCTGGAAAGCTGGCGTCATCGCAGGCTTCTACCACATGATGGTCGTCGTCATTGGTGGAAATTTCCAAGGAGGATTCAACTTATATAACAACGGTTGGATGGGTGGCTTTGTAGCTGCGACTACCGTTCCTGTGTTTATGGCTTTTAGAGAAAGAAAAGAACTCAAGAAAAAGAGCACATAAAAATGAGAGTAGCAATTTGTAGTGCACTACAAATTTGGCTAACTCTCATTTTTCTTATGCCGTCACTGTTGCCAGCTGCTGTTTTTTCATTTTATTTCTAACCCACATCACTAAGAACACAAGCTGGATAAAGTATAACGTTCCTAATACTGCATAAACCATATTAAGTGAACCTGGATTTGAGAAATCACCAAGAATAAAGGTTGAAATTTGGTTCCCAACTAAACCTGCTACTGCCCACGCGGTTAACATATAACCTTGAATGGTTGCGATTTGCTTCATGCCGTATTCTTGTTCTAAAATATTTGGTAAACAGGCGAATCCACAACCAAAGAAGAACTGAATAACGAAAACCGTTGCCACAGTGAACCCGAGCCCAAACGTTGTCCCATTTGCAAATGGGAACATAACAGCCATGGCACAAATGGCGATGGATGCCATCGTCATCAAATAATAAGGCTTGTATTTTTTATCCGTCTTGTCTTGTGCTGCTCCACAAATCACACGTCCAATTAAATTAGAAAAGGCGTTGAGGCTGGTGAACATAACAATAATGGTATCGTTACTAAACCCAAGGGTTAAATACATTTGACGTTCGTTTCCGATAATGGCTAAACCACAAGTGATGTTGATGAATAGAACAAGCCATAAAAGGATAAATTTCTTGTTAAAGACGATTTCTTTAAAACTGTAAATTTTATCATCTCCTGCATCTGCTCTAACGTCCAGCTCTTCTTTTACCTCTGGACGTTCCATGATTAAATAAGCGATGAAGCAAGCGATACCGTAAATTGCAGTTAAAATGTAGAAGGCATGATAAACAACAATACCAGACTGCAGGAACGATTCAATCAATGGATTCCCAAACACCCCAGATAAACCGAAGGCGGCAATGGCAATTCCAGCTGCTAGTCCTTTTTGCTCACTAAACCACATCATCAACGTTTTAACAGGTGCCAGATACCCTAGACCGAGTCCTACCCCTTGAACGGGTCCAAAACCAATGATGGTAAGGAGTGGGCTTTCAATTTGAATCCCGATCCCAGTGATCAACCATCCACCAGTAAAAAAGATAAACGTCAAAAACGATGCTTTTTTAATGTTATTTTCAACTAGCTTTCCACCCAAGGCGGCAGAAATACCTAAACAAAACAGTGCCAGTGAGAAGCACCATGCCAGTATACCTGGTGTAAAGACGTCTGAATGTGCCAGAATCCGATCGACAAATAATGTCCAGCAATACACTGATCCGGTTGCGAAACTCATTAAAAGTACTGGAACAAGACCATTTTTCCATTTGTTATGTTTTTTGTTCATTGAAAACCCTTCTCTCTTTTATAAAGTACCCGCTAAATAATAGCCCATCTTGCAAGAAAAACTACAACATTCCCACTATAGCAAAATTTAGCTAAAAATACAATCGTTTAGGATGAATTAATCGCAGATAAACCACCTTATATTGACTCTTTACCGCATTTTATGTTATCTTAGTTCAATATTCAGAAATTATCGGAGGGATATGGTGTGAATTTTATTGTAAAAACCTTTGATCAGTTGACCACGAGAGAATTACATGATATCTATCAATTAAGATGTGACGTCTTGGTGGTGGAGCGTAACTGCGTGTTTCATGAATTGGACGGAAAAGATCCAAAATCCTTACATGTCTTTAGTCAAGTAGATGATGAAATCATCACCTATGCTCGAATTCTCCCACCTGGACTAAAATACGAACATGAAACCGCCATTGGTCGTGTCGTCGTTCGTAAAGCACTTAGAGGAAAACGCTGGGGTGAAAAATTGATCGCAGCAGCGATTTGTGCAAGTAAAGAACATTGGCCCCATGCAAACATCAAGTTAAGTGCACAAGCTCACCTGCAACATTTTTATCACCTAAACGGCTTTGTTACGATCTCAGAAGAGTATTTGGAAGAGAACCTTCCCCACATTGCTATGGAGCTTAAAGTCTAACCAAAGCAAAAAAACGCCGAGGCGTTTTTTTATTTTATATTACATTCATTCGCTTGTATGTCCGATAACCAAGAATGGCAATCGCTAAGCCAGTCATTAACAGCAAAGCACCTATTAAGAGATTTCCAGAGTCTCCTAAGCCAGTAACTGGTGTGGTTGCTCGTTCGTTTCGCAATAGTTCAAGACCGTCTGGGTTGTATTCAAGGTCACCACCGTCTTCAAAGTCTGGTGCATGCCCATCTCGTGTAATGGATGTGATCGTCGCATTCTCAACGACAATGAGCCAGTAACTGTTTGCCGGTGGTGTCGCAAATCCAGATGGTGCGAGTTCTTCACGAAGGCGGTATTCTCCGTCGAAGAGTAATGTACTAAAGCTAACTAAACCAGTGATCATCTGACTTGGCTGAACTTCAATTGGAATTGGATTCCAGCCCGTTCCTGCATCGTCACGCTCGTATAAATGGAACACAGCATCAGGAAGTGGCGTCAACCCATCGTCTTCCGTTTTGATGAAGCTTAAACGGTCGCCAGCCGGCATGTTGCCAACGAGCCACTCGTCCTCACCGAGAACAAACGGTACGTCTTCACGTTCCTCCTCGTCTTCATCTAGGCTACGTGAGAATTGAACCTGATCAATTCGTCCATCTCGATGCCCCATCCCAACCTCAATGTACCAATGACCGACTGGTAAGCTAAATCCACCTGGTGCTTCCGTCTCAGTTAAGCGATATCTAGAGCCCGGTAAGAGTAAGATATCCACTTGACCAAGGTTTGGAGCCTCTTGGCTGGTAGCCACCATGATATGAATCCATTCACCTTCTTCGTAAAGGCTGCATGTTTCTTCCCCATCTTCGTCTTCCTCAAATTCATAACAAACGTTACTTGGTTCGTAGCGTTCCAGTCTAAACTCAGCATCAGGAAGTCTTGTCGGTACACCTTCTTCTTCGTATAAGCGGTGATCCGTCTTAATGAAGCTAAACTCCTGCTGACCTACCCAGCGGGCATAAACGGTCGTATCTTCATCAATCGGTCGATTTTCAAAGTCAAATACTTCACCACCGCTTTCTGCATCGTACCAACCTATAAATCGATAACCTTCGCGGGTTGGTTGTGATGCTGGACGTTCAGCATGGGCTAAATGTCGGATGATTTGATCAGGAAAGTCTGTTTGGTCTTCACCACCTAATAGGTTAAAGTTGACACGGTGAAGCGGGGTCCATCTAGCATAAAGGGTAGTGTCTTCTAAGATTGGTGTGTTAACAAAGTCAAACAACTCTCCCTCTTCTGGATCGGTCCACCAACCATCGAACTCGTAGTCGTGTGCTGACCCTGTACGCGTTGGTACTTCTTCTGGGCGGGTAGCGTGACTTCCATCTCGAATGCTTTGGGTCGGGAATTCGGCTTCATCCTCACCACCCATTAAGTCGAAGTCAACGTCGTGGAAGATAGGGTCTAGGACAATTCGAATATAGCCTTCAGGTGTTAATTCCCAGTCTTCTGGTCCACCAATGTTGACTTGTCTTGGATGGAACCCAGGAACGTCTGGTGCTGCTGCATCCAAGGCATTAAATCCAGCATTATCTGTGATGATAAAACGTCCCGGTGCATGAGCGGTTACCTGAGCATCGTTATGGTGCAAGGTTGAATGTGGGATATCAACATAAACACCTGGAGAAATCCGCTCTACCACACGAATTTCTACGTCATGTCTTCTTACCAGTGGGACCACGATGGTGTGAACGAGTTGTGGCTCACCTCTTTCTTCGTTATCCAAAGCGGCGTTAAGTTCATTATTTCTCGCTGTATTTCCTGCACCATCTGTGTTGGTGTTAAAAAATGAGAAGATTTGACCATAACGTGCATTTTGTTGCTGTTGCGCATTATTAGGCGTTTCAGTCTCATGGTAAATGGAATTCACTAATGGCTCAAACCATTCAAAGAAATCAGCAACATCCATCCCATCCGGTAAGTTGGTTAACGGCACGAATGTCTCAGTTGTATCGGTCACATTAAAGGTTGTTGCTTGTGTTAACCCTTCTACTCTAATGTGTGGTGTCATTGTATTAAAATTGGTTGTTCCCGTCATGGTTTGAGAACCAGCTGGCATGGCAGCCGATGTCATATTGGCAAGGGCAGGAATTTGATTTACCCATGTTGCATTCCCACCGGCATTATTGGCATAAACTGGAAAATTCACAGGACTAGCTGCATTAAAGCGTGTTTGATCGTAGTCGTATTCAAGGTTCTCCATAATGTCTAGCTGGATGTTTGGCATATCTGTACCAGTTCCATCAATATTGAGGATTCTAAATCTCAAGTCGCCAGCTCCGGCTTCTTCGGTCCCTTCGTCCCAGCCAATGATTTCGATGAATCTAAAATGCATCAACGGTAAGCCTAAGTTTTCAACGTAAAGGTCTAGGTCTAGAATTGGTTCTGGAACGACCTCAGTTACGCCGCCACGTCCAATCGCTGTTGTATCAAAGTAGCCAACGTCAATGCCACCTAGCCCATTCCGACTCATTAAGTCACCGTAGCGTAAATTAGTCGCCGTGGTGGTGGAGTGCCTGTAAGCCGTACCGGAGATATCGTCTCCCCACATCACGCTCCTGACATCAAAGTGACCAGCAACACCAGCCTGATTATTCTCAATGGTATCTTCATTAGCGTAGCTAAGTGATGTATTAGCAGCCCCGTTGTTGTTTTGGATGTTAACGCTTGGTTCAATGGCTAAGTTACTTCCAGGTTGTAAGTTTCTTAAGTCAGCCGGTTGATCTGGGCCATAATCGGTCCAAGGCAGGATACCAAACCCTGCCCGCGTTCCCATTGGATCCTCAGCTGGGCGTGTGTTGGCGCCTGGTGGCCCCTCTGGTGGTACTTCCGCCTCTGAGTTCTCTGGAATAAACGGTTCTTCTACTTCACCGTCGTACTCCTGCGGTACCCAAACACGCATCTGGAATGGGACGCGCTCCATTGGGACACTGATGGCCCCACTACTTAACTCATTTAAGTCCCCCGTGCGAATGATTCGATACGCTGGTGCATAACCAAGGGCTGTAATTCTAACGATGGTATAATCTGAAAGGTCATTTAAGACGGTTTGCTCATTCGATCGTTGGTTGGCAGGCTCGTATTCCCCTTCTTTCGGATGAAGCGAATCGTTAACGATTTCACCTGGATCGTCCTCCGCTGTATCAATTTGAATCAGACCCATACCACGCATGGTATCTACTTGTTGGTCTGGTGGACATGGCCAAGATTCATCCAAACAATTCATAAACGCTTCATTTAAACTAACCGTTGGCCAGTCATCGCTAATGATTAAGAAATGGGTGTGGTCAATGTAATTACGCACACCATCGTTTGCCTCATCTGCTTCATCGTAACCACGAATGATTAGACGTCCAATGACCTCACGGGTTTCGAATCCAACCACACCATTGGTGCTAACAAGACCTATTGACGTCATCCCCTCTCGCGTCATGTTCATACTATGATCTGTGACACCAGCTGTTACGGGTGCAAACGCAAAGTTTGCGAGGCTACCTGTAAGCGGCGCTGTGTTGTTGGTTGCATTCGGGGTGTTATAGTACGTATTAAAAATTCGCGTGTCTGGCTGAGCGCCGTCAAACGTACAAGGAATGCTGACGCTAAAGTTTTCATAAAGTGCCTCACAGTCAAAATTGAAACGAATTTCATGGTTTCCAGCAGGTAAGTTCATGTCCATAACTGGTCGCCAACGGTAACGAAGAATCCAATCACTCATTGGATCAATTTCTTCATCCCCCTCTTCATCTGTTTCATCGGACAATTCAGGTTCATCTAACTCGCTATCTGCTTCATCAGATGAATCACCTTCCGACGACTCTTCACTAAGATCTGAAACCTCATTTGATTCTTCTTGCTCATCTATCTCCGCTACTAGAACAATCAACTCTACTTCTTCGAGCAATTCTAGTAATTCTGATACTTCTAACGCTTCAATGCTATCGTTTGATGCCATAAGCTCATCTAAATCTGTCGATTCTAATAATTCTACAGCCTCAAGCAATTCTACTAATTGAGCTACTTCGATTAAGTCAGCCAGTTCTTCTGCTTCCAATATTTCGATTAATTCTGCTGATTCGAGCAGTTCAAGCAATTCCATTGTTTCCAAATACGCATCAGACTCCATTGGTTCAATCAATGCTTCTGATTCAAGCAATTCAATCAATGCCTCTGCGTCGATTAACTCTGTATTGGGTTCATCTGGAGTCGTT
>Ga0131853_10001166_pt1 | contig 47725 bp, 55 predicted proteins | sample TergutLab28metaG_FD_92764 | JGI IMG/M metagenome (GOLD analysis project Ga0131853, IMG submission 92764) | Labiotermes labralis P1 segment gut microbial communities from Petit-Saut dam, French Guiana - Lab288 P1 (version 2) (version 2) | ecosystem: Host-associated > Arthropoda: Insects >... | reverse complement strand
TTTGCATTGATTCCGCCGTTTGTTGTAACCTCTAGAGTCAGTTTGTCGTAATCAATCTTTTGTCCAACACGGGCTGCCTCGACATAGTAGTTTACTTTTTCAACTGGGCTGAACAAGCTGTCGATTGCAATCATACCAATTGTATCTTGGGTCATTTTGTGTTCGGCCGCACTAACATATCCTCTGCCACGGCCCACATAGATTTCCATGAACAGGTCCTTGTTGCTGTCTATTGTTAAAATGTGGTGGTCAGGGTTGCTGATTTGAATATCAGAAGAGCACTCGATATCTTTTGCCAGGACTGGCCCTGGCTTTCCACCACGAATTCGCATTACTCCCTTGAAAGTTGGGTCTTGCGATGTGGTCTTCAGGACAAGCCCCTTCAAGTTTAATACAATATCAGTTACATCTTCGACTACACCCTTGATTGTTGTAAATTCGTGTGGGACCCCGTCGATTTTGACCGCGGTTACCGCCGCCCCTGGCAAGCTGCCTAATAGAACGCGACGCAACATGTTACCGATAGTGTGGCCAAACCCTCTTTCCAGAGGCTCGACGACAAATTTTATGCTTTTTCCAGATGGACTTTCGGTGAAGTTCATTCTTGGTTTCTCAAGTTCCATATACATATTGGACCTCCTATTTAAATTTCCCCAATCTTCCTTAGTTATTTATATACATTACTTCGAGTAAAGCTCAATAATTAGATTCACTTGGACGCCAAAGTCTAGGTCTTCCGCACTTGGAAGTTCTAATACCTTACCCTCCAGTTTCTTGCCATCAAATTGCAACCACTTAGGCAGGACGGGCTTGGAATCCTTCAGCTCCTTGTAGATTTCCAAGTTGCGCTTGTTTTCCTTAATAGCAATTACATCGCCTTTGGATACTTTGAATGATGCAATATTAACAGGGTGTCCGTTAACAGTGATGTGGCGGTGAGAAACCATTTGGCGGGCTTCACGACGAGTAACACCAATTCCCATACGATAGACTACATTGTCAAGGCGGCGCTCCAGCATACTTAGCAAATTGTCACCCGTGACACCCTTTTGCTTGGACGCTAACTCGTACATATTACGAAATTGCCTTTCACGGACGCCGTATTCGCGTTTTACCTTTTGCTTTTCCCGTAACTGGGTACCGTATTCTTTCTCTTTACGGCTTTTTGTTACCGATTGTTGTCTTTGTTCCACAGTTCCTCCCCTTATTTACCTTTCTTACTTCTTGTGACCATTTTCTTTGGCCCTTTCCTTGTCCTTGCATTTTGCTTGGTTGATTGACCACGAACTGGCAGGCCTTTCCTGTGGCGAATTCCACGATAGCTGCCGATTTCCGTCAAACGCTTGATGTTCAGGGCAACTTCACGACGGACATCACCCTCGACAGGAACATTCTTGTCAATGTAGGTCCTAATTGCGTTCACTTCGGTGTCTGACAAATCCTTGACTCTTTTGGTCTCGTCAACAGACACTGCCGCACAGATTTCTTTTGCTTTTGTGGGCCCGATACCGTATACATATTGCAACGAATACAATACCGCCTTATCCTTAGGGATATCAACTCCTGAAATTCTGGCCATTATTTCCTCCTCCTCTTAGGTGGTCTGCACCCATTATGTGCGATTGGGGATACATCCTTTAGACTGGTAACCTCTAAACCTGCCGATTGCAACGCACGAATAGCGTTGTCACGACCGTGCCCTGGGCCTTTGACAAATACATCAACCTTCTTGACCCCCAAGTCTTTTGCCGCCAAGGCAGCTTTCTCGGATGCAACTTGGGCTGCAAATGGTGTCGATTTACGAGAACCCTTGAAACCAGATGTCCCTGCAGACGCCCAAGTTTGAACCGCACCATTACCATCGGTAATTGTAACAATTGTATTGTTAAACGAGGTATGTATATGTGCCTGACACTGAGTAAGACCCGCCGTAGAGCGTTTCTTTTTCTTTGCCACAGGCTTTTTCTTCATTACCGGTTTTGGCTTTGCCGCTTCTTTCTTTGCCATGTTTCCTCCTTACCCTTGGGTCTGCTTGTGCTTTGGATTTTTTGGGCAGATGACCATAACTTTGCCGTGGCGTTTGATTACCTTGCAACTGTCGCACATTGGTTTTACCCCTGCTCTGACTTTCATTTCGTACCTCCTTGCGGCGGCGGTGTTCCGCCTGGTTTCTCCCTCCAAATTATCCTGCCTCGACTGAGATCATATGGACTTAATTCGATTTTCACGATGTCGCCCTCCAAGACCTTAATATTGTTCTTGTACAACTTTCCTGCCAGGTACGCCTCTATTCCATGGCTCCGGCCCGTCTTGGCATTTGTAATTTCGACCTTAAAGGTCGCATTACGCATCACCTCGGTGACCCGCCCTTCAACTTCGATAGCACCATCTTTTGGCATGACAGATAATTCTATCACAAGACGAAAAATTTGTCTATACTTTTTTTCTATTTCTATTATAGGGTTGACAGAATCACACCCAAAATCAATAATATGCACATGGCACCACCACTTTACGGATTCTCATTGGAACTAGACAACGGATATGGCGACTATGTAGACACAACCAAGTTAGATGGTTTTATGAACATAGGCAACAATACAGCGACAGCCAAGCACCTTGTCAAGCAGAAAGTGGAAGGCATTATAGGAGAAGATCTATATTTAATTGGAGAGAGATTCGAGAATCTAGAGGGCATAACCCCACGCTTAAAGTTTATTGCAAACAACAGAAGCTCACCAAAAGTTATAGTCTGCAATAATATAGAATTCCGCGATGATTACTACATTGACGATGACGGTGAAATTCAAAATGAAAAATATACACATGGCACTTACTATGATGATACCATGCTTAATTCTGGTGGCATGGAAAAATCGTGTAGGTTTGCAAAATTCGATGAGATCACCAACCAAATGGAAATAGACCACGCTAAAAACCTTATTCGCCGAAAATTTGCACAGGAAGAGACTGAACTAAAGGCTCTCTAAATACACCGCAACCCCATCCTCTTTGTTGGTTGCTGTGACATGCTTTGCAATTGCCTTTAATTCAGGCACGGCATTACCCATAGCAACCCCAGTTCCAACCGCCTCGAATGCCGCGATGTCACTGCGTGCATCGCCAATTGCAATAGCCTGTTCGGCTTTTGCCCCCAGAATATCCAAGATGTATTTTATACCCGTACCCTTGCTTACCCCAACAGGCACTATATCCATATAGTAATCATCCTGAGGTGCATATACACCGGCAAGAACTGGCCTTGAAGCTCCATCTATATGGAATCCCAACTCTCGACACTGCCTGTAAAACGAGAACATTACATTAAAGTCTTTACTGTGGATTGCAATTTTATCTAGGTCGTTATTCCTGAAAAACTCCTGAACTTCGCTCTGAACCAAAATCGCCCTGTGCGAGATCGGGTCGCGAGTCTTTAAATAAGCATTATGCGTATATGTATCAAGTCCCGAACTTGATATATGCATTAGCACTCCCTCCTTGTAAATTTCCAAAAACTTTTCTAGTGTCTCCTTTTCAAGACCTTTCCTTGATAAGATGGACTTCCTTACATCATCATAGACAATCGCCCCCGAACAAGCAATTGCATAACGCGAGCCTATTTCCCGCATCATATCCAGCATTTGACTTAGAGGTCGGGCCGTGCAAAGAACAACTTCCCAGCCCCTGGCCATCACTTTCTTGATGGCCTTTTTTGTCCTTTCATTTATTCCATGAGTATTCCCACGAAGAGTTCCATCATAATCAATAAAAATTACCATACTTAACTATACTCAAATTCGCACTATATCGTCAACTAAAGTTTCCGATGTGCCTACTGGGTAGTCATGAAGTCAATATAAATGCCATACCCCTTGGACGGATCTCCCAGAACAACATGTGTTAATGCCCCTACCACCCTGCCCTTTTGTATGATCGGGGAACCACTCATACCGTGAATTATGCCACCAGTTTTCTCCAATAATTCTTTATCCACGATTCGCACAATCATACTCTTACTAGACGGTTTTTTCTGGAATCGTGTTTTTACAATTTCTATATCGAAATCACGAACTTCTCCATCCAGCGTTGTTCGCAACTTTGCCCGACCTGGGACAACATTGTATCGACTGGATAACGGTAGCTCCCCTGCTTTTGATAATTTACTACCTGAACTCAAGCAACCATATACACCAAAAGAATTACTGCTGTGAATATCTCCCTCGGAACTGACCCCTGCGTTTCGAATAGAACTTCGATATGTTCCGACTTTTTTACCTTCAGACCTTTCGATACCGATGACGCTGTTTATATAGATTTTCCCGCCGATGACATCGACACTTTTTTTAGTCTCGTAATCATTCATTCTGTGCCCCATCGAAGCAAAGTTCAAGTTTTCGGGATTAACATATGTTAATGTTCCTAATCCCGTCAGGGATCTTTCGTCATCCGCAATCTCCGCATGAAATCCCAATAGTTGCCCACCCACTATGACTCGTTCAAACGGCAAAATATCGACCTTTATCTTCCTGATAGGAATCAATCCGAATAATTTAACTTTAATAAACCGCCATTCGTCGTCACCTACAAATGCATCTTCGTTCGTTCTTTGTGTAACCAATTTCTGGGTTACGATAGGACGGGACCGCGAAAACTCCTCACCGGTTATTCGAACATCGGTCGGCAGAGTTATGTAAAAGAACGAATAAATAGTCAAAACCATCGCCACTGGAACCATCACCAATATTAAAAATCTAAGTCGCATCGAATTCACTTCCGTTAATATGTGCAAGTCTTCATCGAATATAAAAAATCTAGATTACTTATCTCAACTGTATAAACCTCGTAGTAAAACCCGCTCCCCAACCAGGAACTCTGCCTTTTTGAATATTGTATAGAATACTTTGCACAGTTTTAATAAATTCTTCTCTAGAGCCCTCAAGTAAATGTGTATAGTCTTGCCAATCTGGCCAACCTACCCTTATATTTAAAATTGCAGCCCACAGCACCCCGTTACCCTGCATAGGTATTGACCTATCGCCCAAAACCAAAACAAGCTCAGGTCCAGTACGCCCTCTTAACATAAACCGTTCAGCATTGGAATAGATGAAATTTTGAACATCTAACAAGACACTTGCGGGTTCATAAAAATCGGCAAGTGTAAAATTCGTATTACTCAAATTTAGATGATGAAATGGCCAGTGCCTTTCCGCATCTATATCAATAGTTACGGAAGTGGACACATGCGAACTATTTGGCCAGTACCAAATGCGGATATTCGGCGTGATTTTCTCTAACTCGTGCCTATCTTGATACAGTAAAGATACCTGGTACGAGTCCAAGAATCTTAACTCACGCCTAGCTCTATTTTCGTAATGTGCATTCACAACGAATTCATGACTTGGGTTATTATGGGGCGAAAATCGCAGAGCATAAAAATACGAGCGTGGCCCAAGTCCTGCCATTGGATAATCAACAAGTCCACCCGAACGAAATATAAACTCCTTATCATATCTCATTTGCAAAAATTCAAGTGTTTGTCCACTTGCTCTACTAATTGAATAGCTATGCCCTCCTAGGCATCCAGTCAAGAAACTTGCCAAGACAATAATCATACAGATCAAAGCAACCTTTCTCATGTTCTAGTATACACAAAAAAATATATATGTTAAAATGATTTCATGTTTGGAAGACGACCTGATGGGAAACGGATAAAGGAAAAAAGTGCAACAGCCCGGATGATTCCCCTGTTCATGAGAAAAAGGACCGAGGCAACAAATTACTTTTTGTTCAATATGCCTTGTGCAAAATTTGACGAGTTCATTGCCCTGCGGGACAAAACAGATGGCATCAGCTATACCTATCGTGATCTTGCAGTGGCGACCTTAGTACGAATTTTTGCAAAATACCCAAAATTCAACCGATTCCTATACAAGGACAAGTTATACCAACGAAATCATATTGATTTTGCTATGATGATTCACAAGTCACTTCGCCACGGTGAAGAAGAAGTCGGAATCAAGGTTAGATTCAGCGGCAAGGAAACCCTGCCCGAAATTAAAGAGAAATTGGACTCGGCAATCAAAAAAGCTATCACAACCGAGGACGATTTTGGAAAGTTCATGAACAAAATGCCCCAGTTTGTACTGCGATTCCTGACACGAATGCTTCGACTATTTGACCGCTGGGGATGGCTGTCCGACAAGTTCCTATTCGAGAACAGCCCAATGCACAGCAGCATTTTCTTTGCCGACCTAAAAAGCATTCATGTGAACTATGTGTTTCACCATTTGTATACATTTGGAAACTGTGGGTTCTTTGCAACAATGGGTAAAGAACAGGTCAAACCAGTCGTCGACGATAAAACTGGCGAAATCCGTGCAGAAAAAATCCTTGAACTGGGCATCAGTATGGACGAGAGATTCGTAGACGGCCTATATTACCGCCACATGATAAAAGGGGCACGCCGAATTATCGAGAACCTTGAAATCCTAGAGACTCCTCTCGAGGCTTAACAGCCATTGTTTAACATTAAGACCCCATCTGAATCCTGTTAACTTACCATTCTTACCCATTACTCTGTGGCATGGAATGATTATCGGAATCGGGTTGCGGTTATTCGCCATTCCAACTGCCCTACTGGCCTTGGGGTTCCCTGCCCTTTTAGCCAGCTCTCCGTAGGTTACAATCGTTCCAAATCCAACTTCGTCAATCATTATTCGCCAAACCCGTTTCACAAATTCGCCACCCTCTAACCGCAGTGGCACATCAAAAACGCGTCGCTGCCCCGCGAAGTATTCTTGTAACTGTTTAGCAGTCAATTCTAAAATTGCACATTCACCGTTGTTGGGGATGTCCTCGTTAAACAAAATTCGCGTTACAAATTCACCGTCACTCTCGACGGTTAACACTCCAATCGGGGTTTGCAGAGATTTATAGTTCATGACCATATTCCTCTTCAAGCTGGGCGTAAAACTCTGGTCTATTTGTCACATGTTGCTGTACACCTGGGGACATAGTCGAGACATTCCATCCATCCTTCTTTCGTTCCTGGTAGATTAATTCACGAGTCACCTCGGTAGATGAAGCACTCAATCTTAGATATATATCCTCAAGATCTTCAACTTTTTCTTCTCCATTATTTCCATACATCGCATCCTCGATGTTATTTAATTTTTGCTCCAGCCTATTGGATATTTTTTTCAACGCTGCTATTGTGTTCACAGCCTATACTAACACAACCTAAGAGAAAATGTCAACATTTTCAAGCTCTGGCAATCCCGAGATCCTGAAGCGCGAGCTGCTGATCAGATATTTGTTAGCCCCGTCACTGTCACGCCTTTGTGGGTTGGTAAAGTATAAATCCGTCCAACCCTTGACAACAACTCCGAGAGTACTGTGCATGCTCATAAATATCTTAATTCTGGAAAAAGGTGTAACTGTCTCTTCATTATAAAACCCACTTCCTTTTGGTAAAATCAGATTTACCGAGAGCTCTTGGCGTTTCTTTGTCTCGTTCCAGATAATCAAGCCCTGGTAATCCTCGGAACACGGCACGAATTTGTGTGTTTCATCCTCCCTGTCCAGCATTAGGTTAATAAACTTGACCGCACCAATTTCATCGCCCACTACAATTTTAAACGGTATCTTGACGGTCAAGAACGAGTAATTCTGGAAATTTTCTTTCACATCATCCAAAACCGACCCATTATGCAACAAAAAAAACCTAAAATCCAAGTCCTTCTTTAATCTATTAACATAACGGATACTTGCCCTGTTCAGTGACATGTGGTCAACAAATTCTATGGTCGCACGATTTGCCGCAATGAATTGAAAGTTTCTGAATGTCTCTGATCGGGCGTTAGTGACTTCACTGTTCTTTCGATTCACCTCGGATTGACGGATAAGCAGCAAACTAAAAATCGCGGACTGGATCATTGCCCCAAGGGCTATGATATTGCCCAGTAATCGTGCGGTTGGCGTTTCAATCATTTCCAGCCCTGGTATAAACGCCGATACAGTAAACAGCACCAGTACAGTGGCAACAACCAAAATCATAAAATATAGAGGAATCTTGATGCTCATACTACTGTTTACCATAAAGAATTTTGCTTGTCATCATCTTTTGAGTACTTAAATCAGATTCGTTCCTCTTTCAGATGATGTGCTCTACATTGCCATGCTTGTCGCTTTCAATTTCCTCCAACATCTTGTCAAAGTGCCTCCCTTTTACCATATCTGATATAACGCGTATCTTCATACTTCCGGTACCATGGTCACGAATTTCCTCATAGCAATCTGACCTATCCCTAACACAGTCAAGCGAAAGAGCCTCCGCTACCAACCCAAATGTATCAATTCCATGAATCGCCTTGGGATTATTTTCCTTGAAATCGTTATGGGCCAGTCGCAGAGAAGTCATCTCGTCAATATCGACTTCCGATTCTCCATACGCTTGTTGAGACTGCTGACCTAGGGCTCTGATAACAACGGTACCAATATAATCAGCCTCTTGATGAGTCATTTCGCCCTGCATCAGGGCACTCCATGCGTCAGTGTTTTGCTGAGTCACCTCTTTCACATGTTTTTTGAACCTGAAATCATCAACAAATTTCTTAAGAGCCTCTACTGGACTTTTCATATCAACCTCCTTTAATACGGGAATCTTCCCTGTTTATATTACAGGTGTCCAAATTACTGGAACAGACCAATCACTATAGAAATGAATCCCTGCTGTCAACCCTCCAGTTGTTCTTATTTGAAAGCGAACAGAGATCTCGGCACCTTCTTGCATTACCAAAGCACCGCTTGCATTTGTTGCAGATGGTGATGTTAGCCAAGATTGCATTGCGTTGCTGAAATCTAGGGTTCTCGTTGTGAAAATTTGGCTACCCTGTGTTGAACGCAAATATCTAGTTGTTTCACCAATTTTTACTCTAATGATATACTCACCACTGTTGCCAGTATATTGTAATGAATCCCACGCAAGGTGTGTTCTGCCACCTGTATTGTTCGTTATTTCCAGTCCTGCGGGCACTGATGGAACAACAACAATTTGCGGTTCTGTCCATTCAGTATAAAGAATCACAGTTCCTCTTTGATTTGGCAATACACCTCTTACTTGGGTTCTCATAGAGATTTCTGCTCCTTGAGCAATTATAAGTGCCCCACTTTGGTTATCATCAATCGTTGTCCAAAAAGTCCCTGAACTGACATTCCATCCAAAACTTACTGTCCTTTGAGTTGCATCTAGTGAACTGGCTATACGCATAAAACGCGTAACACCATTAGACACGACCCGAATCACATATTCTACACCTGTTGACTCTGATGAATCCCACGAAACTGTGAACATTGGCAATTCTTGCGATAGTACAAAATTTGATGGCGTGGAAATTGGATTATTCCACTCGAATGACCCAACCCACGGAGAGATTGCAGCCGTTCTGTATCTTTGCTCGCCTGAAGGCGGAATCGCCCTCCATTCTCTTTGTTGGGCTCTGATGGAAACCCTCGCCCCATCATCAAGTCTAAACGAGATGGATCTGCTGCCTTGATTATTTCCATGACCGAAATCATCATTTAATCCCCCTCCTGTTGCAACTCTGTGAGGTGCAGTAGCGTAAATGTGATTTAACAGAACAGTAAAAGTCCTGTTTCCAGGAGTATTATTGCTGTCAACCCTTATATAACCTACGCTAGCCCCCGAAACTACACGTATAATATATTCAAAGCCAGTACGCTCGGTCGAACTCCACGACAACAGCCAAGAACCATTGTTTTGAATCTGAGCGGTAAAACCTTGAACCGACTCTAAAGATGTTGTTTGCGTCCAGCTTACTGGGGCGGACCACCCACTTGGCAAATGATGAAGATAACCCACAGGTCTGCAAAGCACTTCCAATGTCAAAATTCCATTTGGGATAGCAACTGGATTTGTAGTGTTGGTCCCCAGACTATCTACCCAAGTTAAATCCAGCAGATTTATCTCGGTAATTGCAAGAGCATTATGAACATAATGTTGAGCGTAAGCAACTCCGCCATTAAAGGTTAATCTGAACCAAAGACCTCCAACAGGAACCGTACCTCCTAATGGATCTACTATGGGTGTCCATGAAAGTACATTATTATTTATTGATAGTCCGCCAGGTATTTGTGCTGTTCTCATTTGTTCAGTCCAGACAAGACTGTTTGACCAATTACTCATTTCACTATTTTGAATTCTTCTTACATTAAATGTTACATCGCCTGCAGGAAATCTCTCTAGGAAGCGGTTATCCAAAGTAGCTAAATCACCTACACTCTCTTGTGTTGTCCACCAAGGTAAATTTCTAAATGCTGCATCGAAATGACGAAACCCTTCAATAGGAGTCCATGAAACGCCCCATCCGTCTGAATAAAAAGTATTTCCGTTAACAGTCGCACGAATTAGAAATTCTTCATTTTCATCTATTGTTTGCCAAACAACTTGCCGGAAAACGCTTAGAAGTGGCTGTCCCTCCCAACCGAATTGAATTGTTGGTGCAGGGATGTTGCCGCTTGGCGTGTAAGTTGTCGTCAAATTCGCATTGACTGTCAAAGTTGAACTTACCCCTCCCCGAGTTACGATAACATTATGTGTTCCTGTAACCGATGCACCTTGCGTTGCTGGACGTGTTCCCGTGACGGTAATAGTTGTCCCATCGACAGTAGCAGCGATACCGCTTGGCAAAGCAGATGTGCTCAATAACACATCGCCAGTAGCAGTTCCACTAACAGTGATTGTCGTTGATAGATTACTATCGCTGATTGCTACGGATGTTGGGTCCAGAGTGAGAGTATACGCAGGCGTACCACCATTTTCACCACCGCAAGCAGTTAAAAGCAATACTGGGGTAGTAATCATTACTAAAGCAACAAAAGTCATCAAAAATTTCCTCATCAGAAATCCTCCTTAATGAATTATTATATGAAAAATTGGTCGACAAGTAAAGCAATTATAATCACATAAACGAGCTTGGTAGTGGCGAGTGGACTTGAACCACCGATCTCCGGGTTATGAATCCGGTGCATTAACCAGCTATGCTACGCCACCACGGTCAACCCACGCCTCGAGGATGGTACCCATATAAACGAAACAAATCACAACTCCGCCAAAACTGTTCAAGGGCACATGGCTTGGATGCTTAGTGCTGCTTTGTTCCCAACCTGACACGATTCACAGCGTTGCCACTGCCTTGGGTCTTGACTTCAACATTGTCACTTGTCCCGCCCATACATGCACTTCCCCCCTTGGACGCGGTATTCGGCCCGCCTTAGCGTGACGGCTACAAGGGGTCGCTAATCCCCCGCCTAGTTGACATACAAGTATACCACACTGTAGAATACAGTCAAGCATGTTAACAGTAAAAATTATATCAGTCGGCAATATAAAAGAAGTGTTCCTCCGCGACGCGATTTCGGAATATCAAAAGCGCCTCACCCGATATTGCAAGCTGGAGGTTATTGAAGTAAAGGAAGGCACACAAAAATCCGAGTGCGAGCAAATTCGTTCCAAGTTAAAAGGCACCGTGATTCTGTGCGATACAAGAGGCAAATTAATCACAAGTGAAGAGTTATCAGAAAAAATTGCAATAACCTCGCAAAGGGGCAGCACTATCAGTTTTATAATCGGCGGTTCTCACGGAGTTGGAAATTTTCTCGATGATGTTGTATACGAAAAAATATCTTTGGGTAAAATAACCCTTCCGCACCAGTTGTTCCGCGTTATCCTGCACGAACAAATTTACCGTGCCTTCACGATTCTAAAGGGCGAGAGTTACCACAAATAACTTTAATCTGGCTTAACTCGTTAATTTTATCCTGGTAATAATCAGCCCACTCGGCATTTCCTTTACCTATGCTAAAATCCAAGTTCTTTTCCGCATCGAAAATTAATCTATCCAGATCTCCTACATCTTTGAACAAGTGACAATGCTTGAATCGCATATTGTCGGCACGAAAGCTTACAACCCTAAAATGGTCTGCAATTACCGAAACCTGAAAGTTAGGCGGTAAAAATTTCTTTAGCTTTATAAGCTCCATAGACTATACTTATGTTCTACTGCTCTAAATTAGCAATTTCGTCCAACAACCCCACTTCACTAAATATGTGCATTATCCTATCTGGTATTGGAATTTCGTCCAAACTCGAAGCCGAGACATAAGAATATGTACCCTTTTCTGTTAGGTCAATAAACCCCTCGGCGGTGAATTGAACACTGCTTAGTTCTATATTTTCCATTGTAGCCCGAGGTGTCATCTCGCATAAAAGTCGCTTGATATCATCAACTGCAATACCATTGCCGTTTATTAACCATGGGTCTAATTCAAAAGGCTCTGTCCAATGTAGCGTTCCCGCGATAGTACATATTACTTTGATTAGAATTTTCATTGCCTAAACTTGGTGTTGACCATGTCTCCAAGTGTCTTGGCAACCGTTGCATTGATACCAAACATGATACCATCAACCTCTGGGCACTCTAAGTATTCCCTAGCATTTGAAAGAGTCACTCCACCACCATAAAGAATTGGAACATTCGCGGCCAATGGGGAACCAGTAATCTTTTGCAGTGTCTTCCTCATGAAATCAACAATAATGTTGGTATAGTCAGCAGAGGTGTAATAGCCTGTTCCGATGGACCATGCTGGCTGGTAACTGAAAATCATTTTGTCGATATCCTTGACACCTTGCAAGGCGTCCTTCATTTGACGCTCAATAACTACTCTTGTTTGGTTGTTATCATATTCGGCCAAGTTCTCTCCAACAATAAGAATTGGGGTAATTCCAGCCGCAAATAATTGCTTTATCTTCTTGTTTATCATCTCATCGGTCTCACCATCAACACGCCTTTCAACATGGCCAACTATACAGTATTTCACCCCAAATTGTGCCAACTGAGCCGCAGCGGTCTCTCCTGTGAATGGGCCCATACCGTGTTGAGAAACATCCTGGGCACCCAATTTCACCGTCCCAGGCAAGGTCTTTCCAACCATGTCAATATGTAAAAACGATGGACACAGGATAACTTCGTGCATGAATGTTCCTGCGACTGCTGGAAACTCGTTCACAAAGGTTTTTGCCTGTTCAAGCGTTGCGTTTGCCTTCCAACTGGCCACGAATAGCGTTCTTCTCATTTCTCCTCCTCAATGCCCTATCCTAGCACAAATATTGACAAAGTCCAAACGATTTTGCTACACTTAAACATATGATTTATGCGATCCGACATGGGGAATCAGACGCAAATGCCAGAGGCGAACGAAACGGCTGGACACATGATATGCTTACCACTAAAGGCATAAGACAGGCAAAAGAACGGGCCATCGACCCTAAAATAAAACACATCGACCATATTTATTCATCTGACCTACCCAGAGCATATAACACAGCAACAGAAATAGATGATGTCTTAAATATCGGTATAACAGTAGACTGGCGACTTCGGGAATTTTCGGGCCCAAGAGATAAATGGCCCGAAGAAATCAAGCAAGAACGGGATACAAAAGAAAGCTGGCAGGAAGCATTTGACCGGGCAAAAGGCTATTGGAAATGGGTGATTCAAGAAGGAATCGATAATGTAGCTATTGTCACGCATGGCGGTTTCATGATAATGTTGCAATATTGCCTAGAATATGAAAGATTTCTAGGCAAAGAACATTTCCTAGATTATATGACAAACTTCAACTTGAGCAATGCTGCTGTAATGGAATTTGATTTATACGGACAAGCAAAGGCAAAAGACCTAGCCTTCCCCGAAAAATGAATCAAAAATATCAAGCACCCCATTCTCGTCAACATGTCCACCCGTGAACGCCGCCTTGGATTTTAACTCGTCTGAGGCATTTGCCATTGTAGCCGTTGAGCCGCACAATTCCATGTATTGCCAATCACTATTACTGTCCCCCACTCCCAACGCATTTTCGGACGAGATTCCAAGACTGTCTAATATATCCAACATCCCTTGCTTTTTCGAGATTCCCTTTGCCGTGATAATTCCAAACAATAACGGTAGGGCAATCGGATGAATACCCCAGTTCAGCGTTAAATCAGTACCCAGCGAATTAAACAACTCGGCAAACTTCGCCTTCTCCTCCTCGCCATTCACAACAGGCATGATCTTGGTTATTTCGCCTCTAAATGCCAGCAGGTCGTCAACAATCAGGGGCTCGGTCTGCAAGATATGAGTATGCTGGTCAGTAATGTCACAGACTTGACTTCTTTGAATTACATATTCGTCCTCAGTGTATGCCTCGACATAGATGTCGTTGTCTAGGCACATTTTCAAAACTTTTCGTGCGTCCGCGTCGGACAAGGCATATTTCTTGACTATCTTGTTTGTGATGGGGTCAATCAAAACTCCTCCCCCATCCGTTATATGCGGATTGGCCAGATTGGCCCCACCGATGATATTCCGAATTGCAAAATGTGGTTTTGCGGTGCACAAGATAATCTTGACACCGCTATCTTTAATCTGGTTCATTCTTACCATGACATCAGGGTGCGGCTCGGGCGAGTTGTACCCGACCTTCTCACCCACGATAACACCGTCTATGTCCAGGATAATTGCTTTGATCATACCTAAATGATGGCACAAATATTGACAAAATCCAAGCTGTTTTGGTATACTCTGCAATGGTTCAAGACATAAAGAAACGATTTTTAGCTATTATGTGGCATTGGCCAATTTGCGAGCAAAAACTGGAAGACAAGAAAAAGCAAGTTCTTCATGAGTATTTAGATGGAAAACTTCTTGGATTTAAAATCGACCAGATAAAAAAACATCCAGGTGATGGGCCTTTTAACTTAGACTTCACAAGACAAGATACATATAATGAAATCGGCGGAGTAACAAGTCGGTTACTACTCGATAACCAAATCGTAGGAGAAGTTTACACTAGTAATTTGGAAATAGCCACTATAAAGGTTGCAATGGAAGACACAGCATGCTGTAACTGCCAAAAACATTGCAAAGAACATGGCAAGTGGCCAAGGCCAGATAAAATCTGTGACCTAGATGAATTGGAAAGTGCGGACATTTTTGCAAACAAGTATTTTGATGTTTACCGCGAAAGATAATTATTTAATCTGTACACCCATACCAAGCAGTGCCTCAACACCCGGCAATTTTTTACCTTCCAGGAATTCCAACGACGCCCCACCCCCAGTAGAAATGTGAGTATACATGTCCTGCATCCCCATCCGTGTAATCGCAGACGCCGAATCACCACCACCGATGATGGATACTGCACCACTGTCAACAACCGCTTTGGCTATTTCCTTTGTTCCTGTTGCAAACGCCTCGACCTCGGAAACACCAACTGGACCGACCCAGATGACCGTGCCTGCCTTGGCGATGTGCTTTTTAAACTCTTCAATTGTCTTTGGCCCGATGTCAAAGCCCTCCCAACCCTCTGGAATCTGGTCGGAGGGGAAGATTTGAATGTGGGCATCGTTTGCCAACCTGTCCGCACAAACACTGTCTTGTGGCAGGACGATGTTCACGCCTTTTTTCTTGGCCGTTACCTGGACCTCTTTACAAAAGTCAATGGACGGAATATCCAAAATAGAGTTCCCAATCGAGCCCCCATTAGCCTTAACAAAAGTATAGGTCATACCACCACCAACAAGGATAGTCTCGGCAATATCCAACAGGCCCGTAAACACACCAATCTTGGTGTCAACCTTTTTACCACCGATGATAACAAGCAAAGGCTTCCTTGGATTTCCAATCGCTTCACCCAAGATCTTCATTTCCTTCTCCATCAAGAATCCAGAAACCGCAGGGATAAACCTAGTAATCCCCTCGGTAGATGCGTGTGCCCTGTGTGCCGCACCGAACGCGTCGTTAACATAATAATCCGCTAAGGCGCTTAATTTCTTGGCAAAATCAAGGTCGTTTGATGTTTCTTCTTTGTAAAAACGAATATTTTCAATCAATAAAACTTCGCTGTCCTTCAAGGCTGCAACTGCCTCGTCAACTTTTTTTCCTACACAATCACTGACATGAAATACTTTCCTGTCTGGCAACAGCTTTTGGATCCGCGACACAATTGTCTTGGTTGACAGGTGTTTATCCGCCTTGGATTGTGGACGCCCGATGTGTGTACACAAAATCACGCGTGCCCCTTTGTCCAACAAATAACGCAAGGTCTCCATTGACGCGACAATTCGTTTGTCATCCGCGATTATTGTACAACCACGCTTGTCTTTTTCAAACGGGACATTCATGTCCGCCCGCAAAAAGACCCTCTTTCCCTTTACTATTTCCCCGATTTCTCGGACCGTTGCTTTCTCCACTTTTGCCTCCTATATCGCGATTATATACAACCAAACCCTACCTTGACAAACGGTTTTTAAGATAGTACAATAAACATATGAAATGCAAATACTTTGAACAAGACATCATTCACGATAAATTTTATAAAAGAGAAATACAATTTACCTGTGGTAAATCAGGAGAGTCCCTAGGATATCACAAAAACTACTCCCTGGTTATTAAGGGACGAAAAATTCCAGTTTATAATCTTGACATAAAAGCGACTCGTGACATCAAGGATTGTCCAGATATGGAAACCATCTAAATCTACATCTATAATATCCCCGCTTCTACTTCCTCAATTATCTTATCAGACGGTAAAATCTTGCTAGACGACTTTACTTGCGGATACATTTCGATTGCTTTATCTAGTAAATCATTAATTGATATTCCTGGGGACTGGGCAAGAATTTGTTGAATCTCCTCTACTGCTGGCTCCTTTGTGCCCTGAAAGTTCATAAACTTATCACTTTTTGCTATATCTGCACCTAAGCTGTTGAATGCCTCACGCAATGCACCTGGCCCGTGATGCCTAAGTAATGCCAATACTTTGTCTTCCATTATGTTTACCTCCGAATTTCAGTATATAACTAGCCAGTAAACTTGTCAAAGAGTTCTTTAGTGCGATAGATTTTTACCAAACATCAATACTACATAGAACGGATGGAGAATTGTTTCTTAATTTGTTGCCCCTCTATCTTGACCACTAATACTGTACTGTCATCACCTACCTGGCGACTCTGGCGATTCAATGCCTCGTTAAGAATCTCATCCGCCAACTCCTGGGGCGTCTTAGGATTTAGATTATTTATATAACTACCCAAGCCTAACCGGTCCCCCGCAAAGGCCTCAAGAATTCCATCACTCAGCAACACTACATAATCCCCATGTTGCAACATAGCGGTTGAGACTTTTGGTTTAATGTCCTCAAGTACCCCTAGGGGCAATGACCCACTTTCGACCATTTCCGTTTCACGCTCGTGCTTAATATAACCCTCTACCCCACCCAGCTTGATAAATGTAACTTCGCCAACCACAAGATTAAACACCGCAATATCCAGGGCGGAAAACACCTCGCCACCCGTAATTGTCAGCAGTTGATTGACGCTGTTCATAATAACATTGGATGGAAAACCCGCTTTGTAAAAATTTTCGATCAAAGATAAACTAAGCGTACTCTGCAATTTTGCCCTCTCGCCAGTTCCCATGCCATCGCTGATTGCGGTCAGGATCCGCTCAGAATTAACCTTCAATACGCTGTAACTATCCCCGCTCAGTTGGGCATAACCCTTGGCGACCTGAGCAACACCGTATACAAGACTAAATCTAGGGGCCGTCTTCATCGAGATTATCGCAAACCCTGCCGTCGTGGCGTATTGAATATTGTCCACCGCTACAGGATGACCACAAACCTTACTAACGATTTTTTCTATCATCAGATTACTGGCGTCAGTATTAGACACCAACAATGATACCGTATACTGATTGACCCCACTGCGAGTTATAAGAGCATCCGCGACTACAACATTTCTAAACAACAAGTCCTCTTTAATTCGGGTTGCTTTTTCATTGTCATAGACAACCTGACCACTGGTTTGTTTGGCAAAGTCCTCGCATAATGCCCCTACCCCTTCCATCAACTGTGCCATCAACAACTTGCTGCTGTTTAAAACCTTGTCGCGTTGTTTCCGCGTCACTGTCTGGCCAATCATCCTATTGATCTCGTTAACAAATGGAGTAAGGGGAAATTGTTTCATATTCAAAATTGCAGGAACATCCAGCAAGGTCACCTGCCCGCGAACAAGACCTGTTTCTACCATTTGGCGAACACCGACCTTGACCGCCTCTAACTCCGTATGTGTCAGTGGCAGGTGCAGGTTGGCAACCACCTGACCACTTATCAAATCCGCATTCTCCTTGATCGACATTTCGCCCCTTATTGTCTTTTTATAGATTCCACCCATCTCGCTGAAGACCTGCGATAAATCCTGCAACCTTCTGTGTGTTAAATTCCGATTTTGATTGATGGTGTTCTTGCTGACCAAATCTGTGTTCAAATTCCAAAGCCCCATATCCAACCGTGTTACGATCTTTCGCGGTAAAGCAAGGAATACCCCAACTGCCAAGAACATGGGGATAAGCGAAAAAATATTGTAAACAATGTACGCATCAAAAAATGTTCCCAGCACCACATCCATCACAATCAACGCGATAATTGACATATACGGTCTCTTGGACTTAAATGCAACGGTTACTAATGCCAACAATGCATAGATAGCAACAAAATTCAGATTTAACGCCAAGAGGCTACGCCCTAATCCAAGACACACAGCAATGATGAGAGTATTTCGCCCCGAAAACCAAAAGGTACCAATCAAGATTGCCAAGATAGTAACGAACTTGTGCGTCGAGAAATAGTCGCTATCCATTCCACCCAGACCCAATGCAAACACCACAACAAATACACAAAGGCAAATCTTTTGGTCAATTGTCCATGGAATTTTACCCTTCCGCTCTTTTACTGCCTTTATCAGAATAATCAAATTAAACAAAAATACGGACCCAATCAAAACACTAATCAAACCCAAATAAATATTCTCGAAATTATAAACAATCACACCATGTGCCACAATAAAGCTAAGTATTGCAATCCACCACTGGTTTTTCTTCTTGGCTATCATTGCCCAAGCTATAAAGACCAGAACTGCAAATAAATTACCTAGCACTACCCCATGCTCTGTTCCGGTCAGAAGGGACAAGACAAATGTCCCACCCGCCACGGCAAATGGGTTCAATCGAATATAAATCGAGGCAAATAATAATGCCAAGGCAAATGGCGACACTACTACATAAACCCGTGCATGCCACAAGACAGCAATAATCGTTAAAAACACAAGGTGACTTGCAAGGGACAGCAGAAGCTTTTTTGTCTTCGGTTTCACACCCTATAATCACATAAAATTCATGTCGAATTCTGACAAATTTCCGCTTGACTTGGAAGTTTATATAGATATACTTGTCAGATATGGAAGACTTTGATGAAGGAAGGTTCGCAGAGATCCTGCGAGAGGTAATGGCAAAGAAAGGGATAAACCAACTGCAACTCAGTGAAATGTTGCAGGTTAGACAAAGCCAAGTCAGTAACTGGGTCAATAAAAAATCGTTGCCTGGATACAACTCGTTAAGAATGCTATGCGTTAAGCTCGACATGGATCCTAAAGTATTTTTACAACTTTAACACATACTAATGCGTGAGTGACGAAGAGCGAAAGCTAAAAGAAAAAAAGCCTAAAAGGGTTCTTTCAAAAATGCTTTTCGCTATGTTTGTCTTCTTGACATTGCTTAGTATCTTTTTGTTTTGGGCGACCCGCAATATGGCAGCATCAGAGGACAGTGGATACGGCTGGATTTTTGCATCAGCGATTATCGCCTTGTGCCTCGCAATTTTGTTTGGACTGATTTCATTCGTCCAATTCCTGCGTCGCAAGACAGTGGCAGGTGGACTGTTTTTAACGACCGCAGGATCTACTGCAGTCTTCCTAGGGGCGTCACAATTAATAGGACGCCTCCTACCCCCATTTATGGCCGCAGGTGTTGCTATGGGCGATGACCCAGCAACAACAGGCGGCAGTTTCGGAATTATGGTTCTCCTTGCCCAGGTTGGTTTATTTGCCCTATGGTTTGGGTTTCTCCTCTTCACAATCAAGGCATATGTCCGCCCCGTCGGACGCATAAACAAATATCTGCAAAAAATAAAGGACGGCGAGGAAATTGGCCGCGTCCGCATAGGCAAATCAAAACAATATCGCGAAATAGCTCAGACTATTCGCGAATTATCAGACAAGATGGAAAATTCAACACAGAGTTTAACTTTGCCGGCAAGTATTGACTCTGGCCCTGAAGTATAGTATTTTATAACAATTGCGTAAGGCAATCCATACGCAAGTTGGGGGTTAAGGGGAGAAAACATATGACTCTAAGCCAAGCACGGGTAGTAGCACGAGTGCTCCTGCAAAATAAACAACGGATAGAACACCAAATACGCATGGAGGAAAAGCGATTTGGAAACACAATTATTGCATGCCATAACTCGTTGATGAGTGCAGATGCAATCATCGATCGAGTGATTAACCTGATGGAGCGAAAAGATAAACTAATAGTCCTAAATAACAGAATCGAACAACTCGTAGCTAATATGCCTTCAAAGGCTGCTGAGTTAATTCGGTTCTTTTGTTTCGGTGATGAATCAATAATTCCTAAAGTGTCCATGCGAACCGCAAAGCAACAATTGCAAAGGGCAATCGACCTTTTCGCCGAACGAATGGAAAATATTGGAATTAACAAGATAACCTTCACAGAAATCCTGAAGATGTATCCTAACGCCTTCGAGATGCCATCAGGGCCAACGCAACAAACCGAAGAAGGAAAACTAAACTAACCACTAACGCCGCGACATAAGTCATAGCAGCGGCACCCAATACCCGTTTAACCCCGTCCATCTCGGCGGGGTCTTGTATTATACGCTCGTCATCCAACATTCTCTTTGCCCTTCGTGATGCATCAAATTCAGTAGGTAGTGTAATTACATTTATTAGAAACGAAAATCCATACATAACCGCCAAGGCAACAACAAACCACAAGAAGAACTCTTGACTCATAAATCCTAATCCAATAAACATACCAATCATACCAATAACAATCAGAGGCAACAGTGCTACATTCACAAGCCGTGTCGTCTTTATAACAATTTGACGAACTTTCAACGGAACATAGCCTGTATGATCCTGGATTGCGTGCCCTACCTCGTGTGCCGCAACACCTAGTGCAGCCAGAGACGATGAATTATGTACACCCTCCGACAACCTTACGACCTTCTTGCGTGGATCGTAATGATCGCTTAGATGACCATGGGTTAGCTCAATCTGTACATGACCACAACCATTAGCATCCAACAGCCTCCGTGCTACGGTGTATCCCGTTTCGCCCGTCATACTCATGTGCTGGCTGTAATTATTAAACGCACTTTGAACCCGCATCTGTGTCCACAGGGCAAATAAAATTGCAGGCAGTATCATAATACTTGCAACCAAAAACAAGATTCCTTCGAATGTCGATAAGTCTACATACATACCCAAAGTATATGTCCTACTCACCAATTTCACAAGCGAAAAATATAATAATGCATGAGTAACTTTATTATAACCGACGAAGAGAACCGCCACTTTGTATGGCCACATCCGAACAGACACCAACATGCCTGCTGTACCCGTGAACGAAGCCAAAGACCTGTTGCCCCTATTATCGTACCTCCAATCGCCCAGATTCCAACACCACGAGTACAACCCGAGAAGTTTTCCTTTAAATTCGGGAAAGTCCGTGTCGAGGTTAAAAACGCTCGTCAAGTCGAGGTTCAAGAAGACAAAGCCACCAATACACTAACCCTTACAATCAAATCTACCTAATCGTCAGATCTCTCCGCGTAGGCACCAATGTAGGCTCTGGGGAGAAGGGTACTCCTAATCCTTCACCACTTCCCCAAGTGAATAGTTCGCCACTCTCCGTAATTGCTATACCTCTCCCATGTTGAACACTATCCATCTGTGCTGATACCCTAGCCCAATTACTGGCTGTACCAACTCGCGTCGGGACTAGAGTAACTCCAGCATCAAGCCCTAGACCAGTTCGCCCACCTTCATTCCTCCCCCAAGCCCACAGCTCACCTGTTGTTGTTATAGCAAAACTATGTCCTTGAGCCGCCGAAATAGATGCCCAGTTACTTGCCGTACCTACTCGCGTCGGGACAATGGCGTTACCAGAGTCAGTACCTAACCCTGTACCACCCCACCAATTAGAACCCCAAGCCCATAACTCACCACCTGCATTTATTGCAAGGGTCGCACTAGAGCTACCCCCACCTGCAACCGTCACCCAATCGCTCCGTGTTCCTACCCTGACAGGGAAAGGAACAATTGTCCCTGGCCCAGTATTAGGGCTTGGCTCCACTCCAATACCTAATCTACCCCACCAATTAGAACCCCAAGCCCATAACTGGCCATTAGTAGTTATTGCATAAGTCTGATCCCAGCCTGAGAAAACTCTAGCCCAATTACTTGCCGTTCCAACTCGGGTTGGTACCAATATATCAGTGCCCAGAGCAATTCCTGTCCCTGTTGCCCCTGTGTTGGCACCCCATACCCAAAGCTGACCACCTGTCGTTATGGCAAACGAAATATCCCCCGACGCCGAAACATACGCCCAATCAGTTCTAGTTCCAATTCGTACTGGATGATTTTTTCTTAGTGTAGTACCATCACCAAGCTGTCCTCGATAATTCCAACCCCACGACCATAGTTCACCATCTGTGGTTACACCAAGACCATGGTGACTACCTCTGGCAAGTTGAGCCCAATCTGTCCGGGTTCCCATTCGGAGTGGCCTCCCAGTACCTGCTCCTACTGGCACACCTAGATTCCCTGAACTACTGTTGCCCCAAACCACAATTTCGCCTTGATCAGTCAGGGCACTTCCTCCCCAACCCCCTGCACCTGCTGACACCTCAGTCAACACAAACTGATTTGTCCATCTAGCATAATACCTAATAACACCTGTCAGACCTGCAGTAATCTCGGTCACGCGTTGCCCAGTTGCAACATTCCAGTTTGGATTGGTGTACCATCCAACGAACCTGTGGTTAGTAAAACTTGGTTCGTTCGCCGCCCATGCGTTCATTTGTTGAACCGTCGGTAACTGCCTTGTCAAGGCCGACGCAGGGTCATAGAATCGTGTTGCTGTTGAAGCATTTTCATTCATATCAAAACCCGGCAATGCGGTCATCGCCGCATTACCTGCACCAAAATGAAGGCGAAGAATATTCCAGCCACGCTCCCAGTTTTCGGGTTGAGGATTAGGATCCGGTGGAATTTGGCCATAGCCAAGTATAAAGTGAGCAGTAGCCGTCGTCGCACCATTACCTTGAGTAAGAACTGTGTTTGCCATACCTGAATTGCTTAGCGAACCCGAGCCTGTGATTGTCCAATGCGAGAACAACCAACCTGCATTAGCACTAGCAGTAAGATTTCGTGTCAAACCGAATTGCAGAGCCCCACCACCTGTAACGCTTCCCCCATTTGTTGGATTCGCCGTAACGGTAACTGCATGAGTAATTCGTGTGAAGTTAGCCCTGATTGTCGCATTGTTACTTCCCATTGTAAATGTTGTATTTGCCGAGTTAACATTAGCAATCACAGTGCCTGTCCCCGCTACCAATGTCCAGTTAGTGAATTGCCACCCTGCTGCCGCTGCTGCGGTGATTGAATGACCTGAGCTGCCTTGTGCAAAGGTCCCACTTCCAGTGACTGTTCCTGCCCCAGGCTCGTTTATAATCACAGAAACAACATTGTTTGCTATCGCCGTCCAAAGGGCTGTGTGTGTACGGTGTGTGGCCCCCATTGCTGTCAGTGCAGGGGTCCACCCTGCGAAATTAAATCCATCCCTAACTGGTTGCTCAGGCGGAGCCGGGATAGTACCTTGATGATGCATAGATGTCGCCAGCCATGCATTTGTCGGAGAACTTGGGAATCTGCCAAGACCGGCATCCCACATAACTCCACGCATTGGTGGAATATAAACTTGTCTAGGGGTGTGCGAATAGACCGTCCTCTCGGCCAGCTGATGTCCACCACCTTGCACACTCTCTAAAACGACAGTTCCATGCCCGTTACTAGCAAACGCTGCATTCCCCCATCTAAATAACTGGCCAGTCGAATTAATTGCCGAAGTGTCCCACCAACCTGATACAGTACGAGTCCAGTTCGAAGCCGATCCTATTCGAACAGGAGAATGGCGATTAACGGTTGTGCCATCACCAATCTGTCCCCAGGCATTCCAACCCCAAGTCCATAGCTGCCCAGTCGTAGTTATCGCAGACGAAGAGCCCCCAGATGGAATAACCGACCCAGCATTTCCACCTGCTGAAACCCTCGCCCAATTAGATGCTGCACCGATTCGGGTAGGCACCATGCGGTTAGTTAAAGTACCATCACCAATCTGACCTGCTGTGTTTCTACCCCAACCCCAAAGTTGGCCATTCGTGGTTGTGGCAAGTGCGTATCCCCCACCCGCCGAAACCGTTGCCCAGTTTGTTGCAGTTCCAACACGCACTGGATTCAAGCGCACAAATAAATCAGACCCTAAACCCAGACTTCCACCGATTTCAGCAAAAGGATCACTCCTGTTATCACCCCAAGCCCAAAGTTGCCCACTTGTGTTAATTGCAAAAGAAGTACCCCAGCCAGCCGAAATATACGCCCAATCACTGGCCGTTCCGATTCGAACAGGAGAAAGACGATCTACTCTTGTGCCATCACCGACCTGACCGTTGTCGTTCATGCCCCACGCCCAAAGCTGGCCAGTTGTTGTCAATGCAAGGACATGCCCTAATCCAGACGCAACTTGCGACCAATTACTTGCCGTTCCGACGCGAACAGGGTTTAGTCTAGGAGTAGTTGTTCCATCCCCTACCTGCCCTCTGTTATTGGCCCCCCAACCCCAGATCTGACCATTCGTTGTTGTTGCATGTATTGACCCACCAGTTGTTGATACATTTGCCCAATTAGTCGCCGTACCAATTCTTGTTGGGAAGACATGAGCTTGCTGCCCTGCGACAGACCCTCCTATAGCCCCCCACCCCCACAGTTGACCGCTCTGAGTTACTGCGAACGCTTGCGTCTCTCCGCTGGCTATCTGGGCGATAGGCATCTGAAGAGGCCCAGTCGCCTCCACATTATCCTGCCCTCCCGAGGTATACAAGACCACCCCCGCAACGACGGCACAGAATACAAAAACACCTGCGAACATAAATCCAAAAAGTCTAAATTTATTAGCCATGATTTATTGTAACTCGGATTATGTCGATTATGCAACTACTATTTCCAGTAGTTGATATCACATTAATTCAGGATATGGGTATATCATGCGGGACGAGGGTGTTGCCCGCAACGGTACTCATCCCTGTCCGCCCAAAGGCGTTAGACCCCCAGGCCCATATTTGATCGTCGGTTATAACAGCAATAGAGTGCCAACTGCCCGCCGATACAGACACCCAATTTGATGCCGTTCCGACTCGTGTTGGAATAAGAGTGTTACCTCCCTCGATATTTAAGCCTGTTTTGCCATTGTCGTTAGACCCCCAGGCCCATAATTGACCATCGACAGTCACGGCAAGTGAATGCCAACTGCCCGCCGAGACAGACGCCCAATTTGATGCCACTCCGACACGAGTCGGAACAACAGTGTTTCCTTGAATATTTAATCCTGTTTCGCCATTAGTGTTAGCCCCCCATGACCACAATTGGCCATCGGCAGTCACGGCTAGCGAGTGGAAACTACCCGCTGAAACAGACGCCCAATTTGTTGCAGTTCCAACTCGTGTTGGAACGAGGGTGACGGTGCCACCTCCCTCGATATTTAATCCTGTTTGACCAGAATTACCCAGCCCCCAAGCCCATAATTGACCATCTGTAGTCACAGCCAGCGAGTGAGCACCACAACTCGCCGAAACAGATGCCCAATTTGATGCCGTTCCAACTCGTGTTGGGGTGAGAACGCTGTGTATACCAGGCAAATTTAACCCTGTTTGCCCTGAATGATTATGCCCCCAAGCCCATAATTGACCATTAGTAGTCACGGCCAACGAAAAGCGATTACCCGCCGAAACAGATGCCCAATTTGATGCAGTTCCAACTCGGGTTGGGACAAGTGAGTTACCGCCCTCGATATTTAACCCTATTTCGCCGAACATGTTATCCCCCCACGCCCACAATTGACCATCAGTAGTCACGGCTAGCGAATGCCAAATCCCCGCCGAAACAGACGCCCAATTTGATGCAGTTCCAACTCGGGTTGGGACAAGGGTATTACCTGAATTAATGCCTAGCCCTGTTCGACCGAAGGAGTTTTGCCCCCAGGCCCACAATTGACCGTCACGAATACCTAAAGAGTGAGCATGTCCCGCGGAGATATAATCCATCAGCCACTGATTCGTCCAGCGTGCGTAATAGCGTAATACCCCCGTTAATCCTGCAGGAATTTGTGTAACTCGTTGACCTGTTGCCACATTCCAATTTGGGTTTGTGTACCAACCAAGGAATCTGTGGTTTACAAGACTTTGTTCATTTGCAGCCCATGCGTTCATTTGTTCAACTGTTGGCAATTGCCTGGAAGATTCACTTGTAGGTTCATAGAATCGTGTTGCAGTTGAACCATTCTCGTTCAAGTCAAAGCCAGGCAGTGGTGTTGACGCCGCGTTCCCAGCCCCAAAGTGAAGGCGAAGTATATTCCAGCCGCGTTCCCAATTTTCGGGGATTGGGTTTGGATCTGCAGGCAGATTTCCAAAATTTCGCCGCCATTGTGCGGTGTGTGTTCTAGCCCCTGAGACAGCTGTGACGGCAGGACTCCAACCATCAAAGGAATACCCTTCTCTACCTAACGCCCCAGGTATTGTAGCAACTGGTATAGTATTTACATCATGGACACTTGTTCGATTGGCTGCGGTGCTAATGGCACCGCCCGTTGCACCAGATGGCGGAGCCGTTACCCATACCGCATCAGTAGCTCCTGTGTTCCAAGTTACTGTATGCTGCTGCACCCATTGGGCAGTTCGAGTGTGGGCGCTAGAAACAACTCCAGATGGACTCCATCCCGTAAATCGCCACCCAGGGCGAGTCAGAATTCCAGGACGCGAATCGGTTGGGGTCAACCCCTGCCCCTCAGGACTGGTTCTGTTGGTTGCGGTGTTGATTGCTCCGCCAGATACACCAGCGGGCAAAGCGTTAGCCCAAGTTCCCCCGCCCGTGTTCCATGTAATAGTATGATTTATTCGATTAAACACAGGAGAAACATCAAATGTCCCCCTGTTTCCACCATTTCCTACATTAACGGTGACGGAGGCCGGGCTCCATCCACCCCAAGTATGATTCGCTGGTGGGGTTTGTGCCGGGAAAGGTTGAGAAAATGATTGATTAGTATTCTGTGGAACTGTTCGACTGACATTTTGGGTGGCATTAGTATCTGTTCGTCGGAAAGTGACGCTGGCATTAACATTGGTCACAGGTATAGCCGTCCACTGAGCCGTCCGTGCCCATGCACCCGACCCTTCCGGAACCGCACCAGCAGGAGACCAGCCGTTAAAGTTAAATCCTGAACGAGTCAAGGTTCCTGGGCGATTGTCAGCAAGTGTTGAACCTATATTCTCGGAACTGGATCTAGCGGTGCTTGTGCCATTACCTCCTCCAGTAATACCACTTGGTAAAGCATTACTCCAGGTTCCGCCGCCGGTATTCCAGGTTACTGCTCTTGGCGGGTCTTGTGCCACGGCGACATTAATACCGCTGACGGTACCGCTGCCGCTACCACTGCCAAAACCAGGAGCTCCTCCAGTACCAAAGCTTGTGGAAACCTGAAGATTTATAGTTATAGTAGCCGACCTTCCGTTAGCTGCAATGCTGGTGCTGCTACTTGCACTGGTCCAAACACTAGAAACTACTATATTCCCCGAAGTCCGTACTTCGGCATGAACATTATGACTTTGCGGCCATCCTACGGTCCATGGACCGCTGCTGCCTGAGCCCATAAACCAACTTCCCGAGGCGAAAGCCGTAATAGTACCCGAGGCAGTCGCACTTGTTATTCGGAACCCTTCACCCACAGAAACAGTAATGATTGTCATAGGACCACCAAAAGTATGATTAAACGGTCCGTAAGGAGCGGTACTCCCTGTGCCTGTCGCAGTCGGGGATGACCCCGCAACAGAACCTGTAAATGTCACTGGAATACCATGCGTATTAATTGTCTGGGCCTGTACATCCGTAGAACTCCCAGGACCTACAAGAACCACCCCCATCACGACGGCACAGAATACAAAGATGCCTGCAAACAGGAAGGCAAAAAGACGAAACCTATTTGTTCTCACGATTTAGTGTAGCTCGGATTATGTCGAATATGCAAGCATATTTATACGAAAATCATCACTCCACAACCTTGAGACTGGTATTCATGTCAATCTTATGAATTTTTTTAAACAACAATAAATCAGCCATAGCAAGAGACACAAAGCTAAGCACCAGGGTTATAATCCAAACATACCAATTAACATACTGAATTCCACCAAATTCCAGATACTGGAAAAAGAAATCCATCACAAAGTACCCCGCAGGCAGACCAAACGCGACACCAATAATGGTAAGCAAGAATATCTCCCTAAACACATAGCCACAAACTTCCAAAGGTCTGTACCCCAGAACTTTGAGTGTCGCTATTTCCCGCTTTCTCTCGTCAATATTGATGTTTGTAATATTATAGATCACCATAGCATTCAGGAAAATCGCCGCCAGAACTATAATCGTCGATATAGGCCTGATTGTGTCTATCATTGCTGGTTCCGACAAGGCTATTGCGAAACTTAGTGCCATTCCACAAAATACCAAAGCAGTCGAAAACATCATAGAAAACACTGTCATGAAAAAACGAACTCTATATCTGAAAATATTCCTAAGGCTGGACTTGTACCTGAACGGCAGAGGCCTCCAAATAAACGGAATCCTCTCAAGCAATATCTTCCCCCCGACCTTTGGGGATTTGCCCATCAGCAACTTTGATGGCCGATGCCTTGCAACATGCAGTGCTGTAAACCCCGTCACGGCAAGTGAAAACGCAACCATTACAAGCATAATTGTTAAACCCACAAGAGGCACATTATCCGCAACATTTGGCAACCCATAGAAATTTCGGATTGAATGAAATATAACGGACGCCATACCATAATGCCCTAACAACATTCCAAGTCCCACCCCTATGACGGAGGCAACCAGGGTAAAGAAAATATACTTCGCAACAATTTGGTCTTGACGATACCCCAAAGTCTTTAATGTTCCAATCTGCCCCCTCTCACTTTCGATCATTCGCGTTATCGTCATGAACACAACCAAACATGTTACGGCAATAAAAAACAGGGGGAACACAAAACTTATCCTCTCAATACCCAAAGCCTGCATATAAATAAATCCTAAATTCTCCTCGGTGTGCGTCCCAGCCGCCCTGGCGGCCTCGATTGCATACCTCATACGCGGAGGAACCGAACCAATACCACTGACCATTGCGACGCTTATCATTGTCATCGCTGCAATCAAAAATAATCTCACCTTGTTCGTAGCGAACATTCTGTTTATCGTCTTGAAGTATGCCCTTCGCCTTCTCACCCCTCATCATACCCTAAAAAAAAACACCCCGCAAGGTGTTTTTATAATCCCTACATTACATTCGCAATCGCAAGGAAGATAGCAGTTAACCCTAGACACAGAACAACCGCAACAATCGCCCAGACTAGCCTTGCCTTGGCCTCTTTACGCTTGGACTCGTCCTGAGCTGTTGCCAACTGTACACCAAGCCAGATGGAATACAGAACTGCAATACCCGCAAGTACGGTCATGATTGGCCATACTATGGCGGATATTTGTGCTAGGATTGCGTCAGTAACATCATCTATTGGCGGTGTACCTGCCGGAGATCCCAACATCCCCCCAATTCTTGCTAATATACTACCCATACACTACCCCCTTTTTTTCGCTAATATTTTATTTTGCGAACTTTTCAGGGCCAATTAAAGGACGAAACTTGTTTTCAGTGGTGAAATTAAAATAAACTTTTTTTGCAAAAAGTGACAAAAATCGCTTGACACCCTTATTTTGCCGTGATAAATATTTAGTATAATATTTTGCAGAAGTTCGCAAAATAAAATATTAGCGAAAAAAAGGGGGTAGTGTATGGGTAACATTTTAGCAAGAATCGGGGGGATGTTGGGTGCTCCAGCAGGTGGCAGTGGCCCAGGTGCGGAAGATGTAGCAAGGGCTATTATTGGGCCGATTTCTGATATTGTATGGCCAATCATGATCGTGCTTGCCGCTATTGCAACATTGTACTCCATCTGGCTTGGTGTACAGTTGGCAACAGCTCAGGACGAGTCCAAGCGTAAAGAGGCCAAGGCAAGACTAGTATGGGCGATTGTTGCGGTTATCCTTTGTCTTGGATTAGTAGCAGTATTCGGTGCGATATCAGCCATGGTCTAGATTTCAGTTAATATAAAAAACACCTTGCGGGGTGTTTTTTTAGTTGACTAAGGTTACTATTTTGTCGAATAATAGACCATGAGAAACAAAATTATTCTTTGGTCAGTGGCGAGCTTTGCCCTTGCAACCTTAATTGTCGGAACGGGAATTCTATCTTACTTTATCGGATACAACAGAATGCTGAACCGCCCTTATACCGTTGTACGCTCTGATGTGAATTTTATTTATGTAAATTACGCTACCCTGCCTATTCTGCACAGTTCTCTGCATTTTTTATCACATGACACTCCGTCATATGTGTTCTTTGGTCGCGACAACACCTATTATGTCAACAAAATGCCCGATCATGTTCAGCTCTTTTCGCCAGGTGACGCAAACATAGCAGTAACCCCAACAGTCATAGCCGAACGAACAAGACAACTAGTCGCCGATATCGAGGAGGTAAACCCAGGATCAACATACCACTTCTTTGTCGATGACTTTATGACTTTGCTGCCTTTCTATGCCCTGCTGCGAAATAATATCCCGCTGGAGCGAGCCCATATCACCCTAATAACAAACGGAACCGCCACATACCACCACTTTTTTACAATGGTGGATTTCACAGGTACCCAAGAAAAACTGGAGGATTGGCTGGAAATATTCAAGGGAACTGCCCAGGTAACACCGAGCGTTCTGACGGACACACGAAATCTTTCACTAGCCGCTGCAATGATGCCTAATGTAGAATGGTGGATGCAGTTCCCAGAATTTATGTTCCTACACCCACATGCAACTCCTGCGGTTCGTCAAATGCTGATGCAGGCATCCCTTGTCAAAGTCCAGCCACAAGACCTTCTGCATCGCTTGACCCCAGAAATGCGAGACTTGTTCTTTAATGCGACAATTGGACACCCGACCTTCCAAATCGGAGACCAGCCATTGCGAACCGCACTTGATGGATACTTCAATAACCAAGAAAAGCCCATAATGATAATCAGTGGCACAAATCCAAATTCACCTACCCTTGCAACTACTATCCTTGATCAAATAATTGAAGAATTTAGTGATGATTACATTCTCATGTGGAAACCTCACCCAGCGTACACAGCCACAGATGCCGCAATGCAGGCCAGAGGCATCACCGTATTACCTGCCCGCTTACCTATGGAGGTTTTGATGTGGGCATATCCAGACCTCTATATCGGCGGATACCAATCATCTCTGTATTTGGCAACAGCAATTGGACAAACCAGATTTACCATTGGTGGCTTCACACTGGAAATCCTAGAGTTCCTTGACGACAATAACTGGTTCAATATTTCACACACTTTCTAGTTGCCAACCCCGGACTTTCCCTGCTAGACTTGGAACATGGGTGGAGCAGAAGATGAAGTAAGAAATCTAGTAGCGACTCTTGCCTCGGTATCAGCGGCATTATCAATTGCCGTTGTTTCCGCAGCAAAAATATTCGCACTTTTCCTAGGCTGGCGCCTGGCACTTGCCGATGACGAGCAAAAGCGAAAAAATGTCAAAGGCCAAATGGTCTGGACGGTCTTGGGTATCATGGTAGTCTTAGCAATTATTGCAATTTGGGGAGCATTGTCTGGCTTCCTCCTCCCCGAGGGTGAAGATGGGACAGGCGGCGTAGCCAGCAGTCATAACCCAGTCATCCACATAGCCGCACACTTATCTGGCAATGATGGAGTGGCTTGGTTGTATCGCGTATTCCTAGGCTTAATGCTTGGTATGACAAGCTTGCTAGCAATCTATCTCGGCGTTCAAATATCTAAGGCCGAGGATGAATCCAAACGACGAAATGCGAAAGCCCAAATGGTTTACGCAGTGATTGCAATTCTCTTACTCATAGGACTATTCGCCATCTTCGAGACCGCTTTGCCGATGATACTCCCTGACCCTTATGTTCCTGGAGCTCCTTAATCTTACTCGTCCACCTTTAACCCTTTTGACTTAATGAATTCCGAAATAGCCCTGTGTACGGATTGGATTTCTTCCGCAGTAAGGGTTTTTTCATAACTGAGCACCGTAAACTCTACGGTATACTTTGTACCGTATATATCTTTTAACCTGAATCCCGTTACTAATTCATTCTTAAACTTTTCCAAGATACTCTCGACCTCGCCAAATACACCATCATGTGTTATTGTGAAATCAAGAGTTGTCTTTGGGAATCTTGATACCTTAATATTTTTAACTGGCGTAAATGTAAGATAGTTTTCTAAATCATTCAAAGAAATACATGCAACCGCTGCATTTTGGGTCTTGACAATACCCACAAAGCCACCAACAAAACTAGCATTATTTTTTGGATGCAGAAAAGAGTACAACCCCTCCCCAAGTTTGAATTTAACCCCAGGAATAATGTCACGGATAATACTACCCAGCTCCTTATATAACTCTTCGCGTGACGCATGCTTAGACTGCAGTAATATCCCTAGCTCCTTAATACTCTTACCCTCTCTGAATACTTCACCGATTTCAAAAACCCTGTCACCCTTTATTTTAAACAAGCTTTCTGCCATACTGTTTCGTATTGTTGGTCTTCCGCCCGCTACACTGTTCAAAACCTCTAACTCGCCCGTTCCTGCCCAGATATAAGTATGAACTTCACTAAGATTGAACTTGTTAACAAGCAAGTCTTTTATATCATCCACTACTCGCTTTTCCGCCAATTTTTCCACTGGTAACAGCTCAACATGCGGCGGTCTTGCCTCTATATTATTAAATCCATGCATTCGAACGATCTCTTCAATAACATCAACCGCTAAATTGATGTCCTTTGTAGCCCGCCATGTCGGCACGGTAATACTAATCGCATCTCCCTTAATAACGGGCCTGAACCCCAACCCTGCCAAGTTCTTTTTAACCACCTTGTAATCAAACTTTATCCCAGTGAATCGTTCCAGATATTTTTTGGACAGCTCAATAGTTTTCTCGGTCGTGGGCTTTGCAATTTGCCAGTTAAAATTCGAAGCAACCCTTGCTCCCTTGTCAAGCTGGCCTAATAATTTAACAGCCCTTGCCGCACCAACTTTGTTCAAGTTTGTATCTAGACTCTTCTCGTATCTTGCGGAACTGTCACTTCTTATCCCTAAATCTTGACTGGTTCTCCTGATTGTCCAAGGATTAAATGTGGCGAATTCGAACACTACTGAATTTGTCCCATCACAAATCATACTGCTTTGACCACCCATAATTCCAGCCAAGCTGACGGGCTTGCCATCACTTTTAATGAACAGATAATCTGATTTCGCATCAATTTCCTGATCTTTCAGGGTTACAAATTTGCCGCCGTTGCCCCTTCCTGCAGACATCGCCCCAACCCTGGACGCGTCAAAAGCATGATTTGGCTGCCCCAGCTCCAACATAATATAGTTACTTAAATCCACCAAGAACCCATGTGGATTGATTCCACAGTAATATAACCTTGTTTGTATAAACTGTGGAGCCTGTTTAACCATAATATTTTCCACTTTGAACGCCCCAAATGAATAGCAATCATCCGGAGATTCAATCTTGACGGAAACCGATGTCTTGCCGTCAAACTTACTCAAGTCACTGACAGGCAAGGGTCTTAGCTTCTTGTTAAAAATAACGGAAAGTTCCCTAGCAACCCCATAATGCCCCCACAAGTCAGGGCGATTTGTTACTGACTTGTTATCAATTTCAAATATAACATCACCTAGCTCAGGCAATGCCTCGTGAATAGGCGTGCCAGTTGGAACTTTTTGATCAATTTCTATTAGGTTCGTTTGAAAGCCAAGCATCCCCAACTCGTCCGCACCAAGACACATACCGTGGCTAGCCTCGCCCGCCAAAGCCGCTTCCTTGACTTGAAAACCACCATGAATTACCGCACCAACTTTAGCAAAGGCAACTTTCATACCGACCTTACTGCTGTTTGGGCAACCACATACTACAGGCACAATCTTGCCACCTTGGTCAACCGTCAAGACATTCAACGGCTTTTTGGAGCTTGGATGCGATTTCGAGGTAATGATCTGTCCCACCACAACACCTGAGATCCCAGCACCCTTCACCTCAAAACCCTCGACCTCGGCCGTTTTTAGACTCAATTCATCACGAATTTGCTCAGGACTAATCCCCTCTAAATCTACAAACTCTTTCAACCAATTCAAACTCAGCTTCATTTACCACCTCCTATAAATTCCTTCATCTTATCAAATCTCTTAGTCTGCGAGTAATATTCGTCATATTCCTCATCAGTCAACTCCGCAGCAGTCTTGCCGCCAAACCCATTTGGCACAAATATTTTATCAAAGCCAAAACCACCCTTGCCCCTTGGTTGGTCCGCAATTTGCCCATCCAATCTTCCCTCGAAAAACTGCACATCTTTTCCATCAGTCCAGCCTAAGATACATTTTACAACAGCTTTGCGATTACTCCCAATTAACCCACACATTTTCTCGACACCCATTTCGTCTACAAAAAATTTAACAAGCGTGCCAGGCAGGCGCCCAAGCTCAGAAAACTCCGACGACACATCCTCGACGATTACTGTCTTGCCAGTAATCTTATATGCCTCCCGCAGTTTAAATTCGATAATCTCCCGCAGGTCCAGCGACTGTATCTCCGGCACATCCACCTTTTGATATCCAACCGCAACCCCAAGCATCTTCGACGCCATTTCTGCCTTATGCTGGTTCCCAGTAACAAAAACCAGTTCACTCATGCTTACCTCCTTTTATATCCAACCTTTTTCAGCAACTGATTCAAAACCTTTGTGCACAACCCAATCCAGTTCTCTCGTCCGCCATCGGGCATACTGCAATACGGTGCCAATTCCCCGTCTGCCCTATGTCCCGCAACTTTCCATGTCCATTCCTCATTGCATACTGCTTCAATCGCGGACTTTGGAAACTCTTTCGTTCGGCACTTGGTAACCTTGACTTCTGTCTCAATCCGCCCATCAAACACCACCGCATATCCCGTGATATAGTAACTACTCCCGCCACTGACAAACTCGTGCTGCTGTAAACATTTCTCCTTGGTCAGAGGTTTTTCCAATATTTTCCGCTTGCACCACACAACGGTATCTGCCGTTACAACGGCCCCACCTTCAATCGGGTCGTCAATAAAAGGTTGCAACTTAGCCAACGCTAGACCCCTAACATACTCCTCGCACTCTACCCTGCTCACATCCTCGTGATTGAATTCAGCGTTCAACTTATCCTCGTCAATAGGTCTTAACACCTTCACAAACGAAAAACCCTTATCCTTCAACAGCTTTGCCCGATAAGGTGAGCCACTAGCCAAAACAATCGTCGGTTTTTCAAATTTCTCCACTACCCCACCGCCTTCAATTTCTCGACATCGCCGCTGTTAAACACCCTAATATCACTGACCCCGAATTTCAGCATCGCCAACCGAGTCAACCCAAACCCAAACGCAAATCCCTGATACACCTCTGGGTCAATATTCGCCATCCTCAACACATTCGGATGAATCATGCCACAACCACAAAACTCTATCCAACCCGATTGCTTGCATGTTGAACAGCCCTTGGCCTCGCAGAACGCACAAGACGCATCCAGTTCAAACGACGGCTCGGTAAAAGGAAAGAACCCAGGACGCAACCGCACCGCTATGTCCTTCTTGAACACCGCCGACAAGGCAGTCTTCATGAAATAAATCAAATTCGCAATCGAGATATCCTTGTTCACCATTATTCCATCAACCTGAAAGAATGCCATATCGTGACTGGCATCCAGGTTTTCATTACGATAACACCTACCGGGGAACAAGACACGACATTCTGGGCCATATTTTTGCAACAATCCATTCTGCATCGCTGTGGTATGTGTCCTTAATACATTACCATTAGACAACCAAAATGTGTCCTGTATATCCCTCGCTGGATGGCTATGAGGAATATTCAAAAAGGTAAAATTCTCGTCCTCCGTCGCAATCTCATTACCATCCTCGATAATAAAACCCATGGATGCGAATGCCTCCTCGACTTCACGCATTACGCGCGTAATTGGGTGCAAACTGCCCTTCACTTCCCCTATCGGAGGGATTGTTATATCCACAAGCTTGTCGTTCATTAACTTTGCATCCGCTGCCGCTTGTTTAATACCTTCCTGTCTTTTAAAGAACGATGCTTCCGTTTCGCGTTTCAAGATATTAAGCTCCTGCCCTGCCTTGGCACGCTCCTCATGCGGCAAATTACGCAAACCCTGAACCGCCGCGGTAATCCGTCCATCTTTTCCCAGCCACGCCACATGAAATGCCTGGCAATCCGCCTCAGTCTTCAATCCAGACAACGCAACTTCAATTTCTTTTTTCATGTGCCGAGTTTAACACAAAAACACTTGGCCATCAATCACTAACTTCCCTAGTTTAATCAAACGAAATATCTCCTACAACCCAATCGGCGACTTTATCACCCATCGTCTTGCGTGGTGCTTGAATTTTTTGCTCTTGCATTCTGCCTTGCCTTTTCATTTTATTGTATATCAGGCAATCCTTTTTCTTTGCAGTGTCTTTAAAGAACACATTGGTTTGACATTTTTTGCATTGCTCAAATGCCTCGTCAAGGTCCACCATAGTTCCTGGCTTACCGAACCGCTTGCCTCCGACCTTAAACGGGTCGTACTCTTCAACGGCGACTATCTCGCCCTCTTCCGCAAATCTATCACGCAAGGATTCCTGTGCAAAATACATCCGCACATTTGAACATGCTACTTCACCATCTCTTACTTCTACTTTCATAAGTAAAGACTCTACAGCATTTTTACCAAACTGTCAATGCTTTCGACCATTTTCACGCAAATCGATAAACTCGAAATTGTCCTCTTTAATTCCATCCAGAATACCTCTGCGGTCAATCTTTGCGACATTTCTCTGCTTGCGCGTCTGATCCGCGTACAACTCAGGCATTTTTCGCGAACGCATCATTGCAAATGCCTCATCACAAAATCTATCAACCAATGACTTCACCTTACCTTCCACATCACCATGCTTTACACCATGTGCAATGGCTGCTTCCACCAATTCTTCCCTGACTTTCTTCTCCTCTCTTGCCAGTTTACGGTATGCATTCTTGTTAATTAATTCCGCGAACTTCTGACCCAGAAAAACACCTAGTCCTCCAGAAATGGGTATTCCTGGCATAAGGCCTAAGAAGCCCCCTAACTCACCTGCAAGTCCATCAAGACCCGTATAAGCGGCTAAACCAGCCGTAACCGAGGCCCCCATACCAATCACAGCCCCACCGTACAACCACCCAGGATGGTTAGGGTCAGTAACAGGCTGATACCCCCACAAGTTTGGCTCTTGATGTGATTCCTCCTCAATTATTTCTACTGCATTATCTCTATTTTCCATAAATAAATTTAACATTTCGCTTGCCAAAGTGTCAACAGCCATGTTACACTCATTCCATGAACTGCACAAAAAGGCTTGGTTTCTTCTATTCCTCCATAATGGGTTGCTGAGCCGTCTAATTTTTGATTGCGGACTCGGCAACCTCTAATCCAGGGAAGAAGCCGAGTTTTTTTGTGCAGTCAAATCAAAATAAAGGAGAAACTTAAAATGATTCAACCAACAACATGGGACCTAGGGACAGAGGAAAAACGCAAACGCCTAACAATCGAAACTAGAGAAAAACAAACAAAAGATACAGAAGATCAAAAGTGGTGGGATAACTTCAATACCGAACTTGGAGACGAGGACGAACTAGACCAAACCCACGATTCAGTATTAGGACTTGCTTGACAAGTCCTAATTTTTGTGGACAATCAAAGAATGAGCAAAAAAAAGAAGATTAAAGAACCAGAAGGGACTCAAGCCTTCATCAAGTTTGACGATGTCATTAAAACCTATAAAATGGCGTCTGGCCCCGTGCATGCCCTAAAAGGCCTAAACTTCGAAATCAACGAGGGCGAATTCGTCGTTATCGTCGGACCATCGGGTGCGGGTAAAACCACCTTATTAAACCTCCTAGGGGGCATGGACAGGGCGACCAGTGGTACAATGATGGTCGACGGACAAGATGTCGCCAAATTTAACGAGCCAAAAATGGTCAAATACCGCCGCGATATGGTGGGCTTTGTTTTTCAATTCTATAATCTAATGCCAAACCTGACTGCACTTGAAAATATTGAACTGGCAACCGAGATCAGGAAAGAGAGCCTCAAGCCCCTAGAAGTGTTGGAGCAAGTCGGCCTGACCGATCGCAAAAATAACTTCCCTTCCCAACTCAGCGGTGGCGAGCAACAGCGTGTATCAATCGCCCGTTCGGTCGCAAAAAATTCTAAAATCATCCTCTGTGACGAACCAACAGGAGCTTTGGATTACGAAACAGGTAAAAAAATCCTAAAACTTCTTCATGACATTTGCCGTGAACATAACCGCACCGTTGTCCTCGTTACCCACAACTCTGCATTAAAAGACATGGCCGACAAGGTCATCACAATCAAGAACGGACTCGCCGAAGAGGTTATTCTAAATCCATCTCCAAAACCGATTGAGGATATTGAGTGGTAGAATCCTCCCAATTATTTGCGATGGTTACGACAACCCCAATCATAGTTGCTATAAGCATTACATAAGTAACAAGGATTCCCATCATCCATTTATTAAACTTCACCCTGGATTGCTCCACCCTCGCACTAAGGTCGCTCATTTTCTTCATCCATTCCTCATGATCTCTTCTCATTGTCTCCTTCCATTCCTCATGCCCTTTACTTTGTTCCGCGCGGGCTTCTTGGCTCTTCTTCATCCAATCCTCATGATCCGCTTGATTCTTTCTCTTCCATTCTTCATGTTCTTCTTGACGAGCTTTCTGCTTCTCGTCAAATTCCTTCCAAAGCGCCTCCTGCTTTGCCCTCCATGCTGCATCGCTTGCTTTCATACTTCCCCTAAAAATATCGTGTTCCGCCTGCATCCTGGCAAAAAACTCTTCAAAGGAATCAGCATTCTTAACTCCCCCAGTCCGCAACCACGCCTGCTCCTGAACAGCCTGATGATATATATTTGTCAATTCGTTAAATTGCCTGTTAAAATATTCGCTGCTTTCCTTGGGATTACTATCTGGATGAACTTCTTTTACAAGTTCCCTATATATCCTCTTTAAATCCCTCTCAGTGGTTGCGGTCTTTGCCATATTCAAAAATCGCAACTTTACATTCATCTGCTGAATTTACCACCAGAACGCCATTTTGTCAAGACGCCCTGGTCCAGTTAACTGCGTTCCAACGACTGTAATAGGTTTGAACAAGGCTTTGCCCTGCAACGGCTGAACCTGGCACAATCGCCCTAACCTCAAACTGCAGCTTCTGTCCCTCCGACGGCAAATCTGCCGCAGGAATGGTTTTCGGATCAAAGAATGTCCCACTGATATTGCGGAAATCATGTGTCATATTTGGCTCACTGGATAACCACCGAATTTGGTATTCTATTTCTTTATGCTCGTCACTCTTGACCGATTCCCAAACAATATGATTATCGGAATTCACCCGTAACCCTCGCGGATAGTCCAGTGCATACGCACTGCCATAACACCCGACCAGCAAGGTCAACAAGCCAAAAAACACTGATAATTTCAAAATTCGCATGATGATAGTTTAGGCATCAACCCTAGGCATCAATTCGTCTTCTTTTGTCGAAATTACTTTAATCTTTTCAATCAGGTCCTCATAACTAGGTAATTCCTCGATGCTTTCTAACTCGAATCGTTTCAGGAACTCGTCACTGGTCGCGTAAATCAATGGATTCCCAACGGTATCCTTTCGACCAACAACTTCAATCATATTGTTCTGGGAAAGAATCTGCAGGGCGTACGCACTGTCAACCCCACGAATGTCCTCGATGTCTAGACGCGTTAATGGCTGCTTGTACGCAATAATTGCAAGGGTCTCCAGGGCCGATCGCGTCAACGCTTTTTCCCGCACGGGGTTCAAAATCATCGCGACCTCTTCCTGGTACGCAGGGTTCGTGGACAACTGCCACGAATTCTTGAACTTAATCAAGTGAATTCCACTTGCCCCACTATACTTTTCCCTAAGCCCCTTCAACGCTTCTTCAACCTCGGACTTTTCCAAGCCTAACTTTTCACACAAAAAGTCCACCGTCACCCCATCGGACGCCAGAAACAACACCGCCTCAATTTTGCTCATGCCCCATCATACCAACAAACGATATTGACATGCAAGCAAAATTCCATTACAATATGAACATGAGATTTCCGCAAACAGATGAGAATGATAAATTCATCAGCGATGATGGGAAAGAAATAACTGTAGTATCCCGCGGCACTTATGCTAGTGTTATATCGTATGACCCTCTTGATGGGCCTTGGAATCGCATGGGCGACCCTAAAAAACTTGCTACACTGGAATTAGTCAAGTGCATTGATAAACTAAACGAACTTGATGAAAAATACGCATGGCAAAAATATCACCGCTATCGTCACATAAAGGACATATCGGCCGAAGAATACGATAACTCTATGTCGTGGGCACAAGAAAGTACGCAAAAAAAACTCGTCGAATTCATTGATGAACATATCCAAAGGATGGATGGAAAATAAAAGGAGGAAAAATGTTTGGAAAATCAGACGACCAAAACCGAACCGACCGTAACCTAGGCAGGGCATTAGGTCAAGTGGACATGGCAAACGCTGGCATGAAAATTGGAAAGGAAAGAATCGAAAAAATTATAGAGGAAATCTCGCCTAAACTGGAAAGTAAAACCCTAACCTCCGACGAGGCCAAGACTGCCCTCGCCAGAATTAATGTCAATTTAACCGGTGCCTACCGGGTCGTACCGTATGAGGTTGCTCAACTAATGAACCAGCTAAAAGAAATTATGAACGAGCCAAGTATCGAAGCCTAATCTCAACCCTGACCCTTTTCAATCACAATCTCCCCAAACTTGCTCTCCTGAACAACACGAATCTCATTCATTTTCAACAACTCTAACAAGGCAAGAAACACATTAATAACCTCCGACTTAGTAGATTCTTCGTCCAACAAACTGAATACCGAAAAACCCGACTCGACCTCTAAACGCCTTCTGACCTCAGCCATCTTGTCGGATACACTAAACCTGTCTAAACGAATCATTCGTGCAGGAGGCGGAGCTTTCCTGTCCAACCGCTGAATCATCTTGGTAAAGGCGGTTACCAAGTCCTCCATCCCAACGCCATCCATTGTGTACTTTATAATTTCCTTGATTGGTTCTGCGGGCTTGTAAAACCGCCCTAGCGTTTCGTGCTCTCGCAATTTCTCCCCCGCCTCTTTCAACAAGGCGTATTCCTCTAACCTAGCACGCAAGCGTGCCTCTAACTCCTCGGCGGTCTCCTCTTCCTCAAGCCTCGGCTTCGGCAGGATCTGCTTGCTTTTTATCTCGACCAGGGTCGCCCCCACCTCGATGAACTCGCTTGCTAAATCCAGGTTCAACGCATCCAAACCCGACAAAAACTCCATATACTGTCCCGTAACACTTGCAAGAGGCACCGTTTTGATATCCAGCTTCTTGTCACGAATAATACTCAATAACAAATCCAAAGGCCCCTCGAAATCCTCCAACTTGACCTTAACCTCCGAACTTGTCCTATTAATAAACATACTCCATTCTAGCCCCCCCATTGACAAATGTCCAGAGATTTGATAGACTCTCAACATGAGATATGATATATGTGCGGACGAGTTGCTGGAGATCGCTAATACTCACCGCTCTCCGGAAGGTGATGTTATTGTTGAAACAGCTACAATGAGAGGTGGCTTTTATGATCCAATGCTAGAAATACATGGCCATAAATACATTGGCAATGATAAAAGACCTTACAAAACAACTCTCGACCCTCGTGAGACCAAGAGACTAATACAAGATTTCTATAAACGAAAATTCCCCTCCCACAGACCCAGTAATCTATACGGATCATCAAAAGAGAGTAAATACCTTCACCCAAGTGTTCTTCTATACGAACGCAAGCTACGATCTTTCATTCAAGACAAGTTGCCACGCAAAGAAAACCCCCCAGCCGAACCTAACTTCATCGACTTACGCGAACAAGATAATCGTGCTAATTGACAAATGTCTAGGGATTTGATATATGTATGGTCATGGAAAATAATACCCTTGAAGAAATCGATCGAGAAAACAAAAAAGAGAAATTAAAAAAGAAACTACTGCCACGATTTTATCGGGTAGCCCAAAAACTTGTCAGACTTGCGAATGAGGCAAATCTAACAGAAAAAGCAAGCCGCAGCCTTGTTAAATCAGGTATGGAATATTATGGGAGATATGAAAAGCACCGAAAAACAATTTCACTGGCAAAACAAGCAATCAGAGAAGGAAAATTCGAACAAGAGCCCTAGAACATCAACCCCCAGAACCATTCAAACCCATCACTTATCCCATTAACCATCCGCCCGATGACCCCCGTGAACACAATGACCAACAGCATAATTATCAACACCGCTTGACTGTGTTGTCGCATAAAGTGCATGTATTTGTTATTGGGCTTTGTAAACGACCGCAGCAAGTTATACCCATCCAATGGATAAAACGGCAACAAATTAAATATCATCAGAGTAAAGTTAATAAACATCGATGCCTGAAAGAAAAATGCCAACCCCCAAATCCCAACATTACTTGGATCCCCAAAACGAATAATGATATAGAAAAATAACGAACTAAAAAACCCTATTATCAAATTGACTGTTACACCCGCAATGGATACAAAAAAATTCCCTCGCTTGAAATTACGATAATTAAACGGATTCACCGGTACGGGCTTTGCCCAACCGATACCAGCAATCAGGAACATCACCGCACCCATAGGCTCGACATGTTTCGCGGGGTTCAGGGTCATCCGCCCCATCATCTTGGCGGTTGGATCGCCGCTTTTGTACGCCGCCCACGCATGTGCCCATTCATGAGTTGTCAGGGCAATTGTAATCGCACACAAAAAACCAATAATCGCAACAATCGTAAACCACCCACTAGTCGTATTAAAAATATGAAACAGCATGGACCAAGTATATGTTTAAACTTCCATCTCGTCAACTTGGGGTTTTGCCCATCCATCTGCCGTCGGCTCGTACCCCATCATGTATATCTTCGCCGCTTTGTCGCCTTCAAGTTCTTGGATTTCCTCGTGAATCTCCCAAAGTCTTATCACATCTGGCTCTATCACATTTGCATCAGCCAAGTCCTCGTATTTGTCCACAAGCCACCGATTATTCTCATCAATTTGATTGTATCCTTCTACACCGAGCTGTGATAATTCCAAGCCAAACTCCCTTGCCAAGTTGTCAAAATTCTCAAGGTCTTCTTGATGCAAGGGCAATGCCTCCTCGGATTCAATTAACTCTTCTATTTCCTCACTTAAACTAAAATCCATCCCACTTTTGACCTTATTTATTTCAGACATTATACCATCTACATCATATTTAGGATTATCGACTTCCATAGCTAACTCAAGGCTCGCAACAGCTAATTGACTCTCCAGCCCTTCAATCAGCTTCCTCTTCTTGGCGGGATTAATATTTCCATTAGTAAAATGCTCCATTTCCACCAGCCGACTTTCAACCAATCCTCGGGCATCTTCCGCCGCCCTACCTACCAACTCGAATGATTCCATACACTTCCTCCTTTTATTGATTAAAATCCCATTTCTTCTAATTTTTCCGCCTTCAACTTCTCCAACTCCGTAATCACTTCATGATTTTGCATCAAATTAAAAACCCTCTCGTCTGTGCCATCCTCAATTGCTGCATTTAAATCAGCACTCTTTTCCACATATTCCCAAATAAGTCCATTGATATAATCAATCTCCTCACTAGCAGTATGTCCAACTCTTAATCTTTCCTGATTAAGCCATCCCCCAAAGTCCATGCGAACTTCCGTGCCATAATCAAAGGTATCCATATCATCCTGCACTTCCCATTGCCTATTTGCATGGTCTCTCTGATGTTCTTGCTGTTCTTCTATATCATTCTCAAGTACAGATGTTTTATAGACAGGACATGACACTCCTGCCCTTTCCTCGATTGCCGCCAGAGGCAACCTCTTCCTGAAACCTTCCTCAAAGCTCAAGCTACTCTCAATGCCTTTTCCAATGTTATAAACTCGCTTCTCAAGATCTACTCTATAAGAATCTTCCTTTCTACTATTTATCCTATCTCTTACACTATCTATAGTCAACTTTCCCATGTATAAACTTATCACATTCTCAAACTCTTGTCAACACCCCGCCCTTGTGCTATACTGCTGACATGGAATTACTTGGAATCACCCCGCCCATTGTAGAGGAATACAGGCAACTCAAACTCAAAGAGAACGCTATCAAGCTCGCAAAAAAAGAACTCTGGAACCAAATGACAAAAACGGAAAGGCGGTATATTTACGACGATCACCTACAAGAAAAACTAGATGAACGGGACCAAATCCTCGCCTGGCAAACGGGGTATGAAGATACCTACAAGGAAGTCACCCCCCTTTCCCTATGCGATAAAACACATGACCTTTGAAAATAAATTCATTCGTATAATGAATATTGTCACTTTGGTGTACGGATTTTAAAATCGTATGGTTTAATATTGTGCTATAGTCAAAAGACAACCCTAGTATGTTTGATGACGACGAGCTCGAGGACTGTCCGAGTCCAAAGCCGGTAAGGCTTGGACGAGTTCCGCAGAGCGAGAGAGGAAATCAAACATACTAGGGTTGCAATTTCTGCTATAACGCGTAGATTGACAACTTCATATTAAATTGCTAGGCTTGTTCTGTTATGGAAAAACCGAAGCGAAATTTTGTCCACTTGCATACGCACAGCGAATTTTCCTTGCTGGACGGTGCGGCACGAATTTCGCAAATGGTCAAAAAGGCAAAGGCTTTGGGCATGCCCGCCGTAGCCATTTCCGACCACGGCAATATGTACGGTGCCTACAGGTTTTACAAGGAATGTAAAAAACAAGGCATAAAGGCAATCCTGGGGTGCGAGGTCTATGTAGTCGACGACATCAATGTCCGAAACCACAAAGAACACCGCTCGCACTTCCTCCTTCTTGCAAAGGATAACGAGGGTTATTTAAACCTATGCAAACTCAATTCAAAGGCCTGGATTGACGGATTCTATGGCAAGCCACGGCTGGACTATAACATCCTTAAAAAGCATAGCAAAGGTCTCATAGCCACCACAGCCTGCCTAGGAGGGCATGTTCCACACTACCTAATGAAAGGAATGTACGACGAGGCTGTAAAATATGCTAAAAAGGGCAAAGACATTTTCGGGGCAGATTTCTATATAGAACTGCAAGACCACGGCATGCCCGAACAACGCCAAACAAACCCCGACCTTATAAAGATAGCACGGCAGCTAGACATCCCTCTTGTCGCCACAAACGATGTTCACTACATCAACCAAGACGACGCCGAAATGCAAGACACACTGATGTGCGTCGAGATGAAAAAGACCGCCGACGACCCCGACAGGTTAAAGTTCCCATCCAACGAATTCTATTTCAAAACCGCCGACCAGATGTGGGAGCTCTTCGGTGACATCGCACCCGAGTCACTGGAAAACACTCTGAAGATCGCAGACCTTTGCGACTGCCACCCTTTTGCTGCCCAAGACTTCTTGCCTCAATTTATCAACCCGGATGGCATCCCAAACGACAAGTACTTCCGCAATCAAATCGAGGCTGGACTAAGAACTCGCTACGGCAAAATCACACCCCAGGTCAAAGAACGCCTGGAACACGAATTCGCCGTTATAAACGATAATGGCTTCACCGATTATTTCCTGATTGTTGCCGACCTGATGAAGTTCGCTCAAGACAATGGTATCTCCGTCGGTCCAGGCAGGGGGTCCGGTGCCGGTTCTATCATCGCTTATGCCTTGGATATAACGAAGCTCGACCCGTTCAAGTATAATCTGCTATTCGAACGATTCCTGCACTCCGAGCGTCTTTCCACCCCCGACTTTGACCTGGACTTTTGTTTCGCCCGTCGAATGGAGGTTGTGGACTATGTCCGCCAAAAATACGGTGAAGACCATGTTGCCCAAATCATAACATTCGGAACACTGGCGGCAAAGGCGGCGATCAAAGACATCGCAAGGGTCTTCAAAATGCCATACGCCGAGGTCGACAAAATAACAAAGCCAATCCAAATTCCACAAACTATTAGACCACCCTTCTTAGAGCACATCTTTGACCTGTGGCCTGTCAAGAATCCCAAAGACCGCCCCGACTATAAAGACCTGCCCGAACAGGAACAAGAAAAACTGGTCGACGCATGGAAAAAAGAAACTGCAAAGCGGGAACGCCTGCGTGTCGGCGAGTTGGTCGAATTATACCAATCCAATGACGAGGTCAAGAAAATCGTTGATATGGCAATGAAGGTCGAGGGCTTTCCGCGAAACTGCTCTACCCATGCCGCGGGCGTCATCGTATGTAACCAAGTTGTCGGTGATGTAACGCCCCTGCAAAGAAATGGCGAGGATATCACTACCCAGTTCGACATGAAAGAGATGGAGGAACTTGGCTTCCTTAAAATCGACTTCCTTGGTCTAATCACCCTAACCGATATTCAAAGAACCCTAGATCAATTGGGCAAGAAAATAGACTTTTATGATAAAAGCTTCAGTTATGACGACCCCGCTGTTTACACGGAAATATTCAGTAAAGGCGACACCGACGCCGTGTTCCAATGTGAAACAGGTGGCTTTAAACGATTCCTGCAACTGCTAAAGCCCGACAGCATCGAGGACATCATAGCCTCGGTCGCCCTATACCGCCCAGGACCAATGGACATGATTGCAGATTATTGCAAGTACAAGCATAACCCAACCCTAACCAAATACGAACACCCAATGCTCGAACCTATCCTGAAAACAACTTATGGACAAATCGTGTACCAGGAACAGGTCATGGATGTCTTCCGCGTCATGGGCGGATATTCCTTGGGTCAGGCGGACATGGTTCGTCGTGCCATGGGAAAAAAAGACCCAAAAGAAATGGAGCGACAAAAACAAGTCTTCATCTACGGCGATGAATTGCAAAACATCTCGGGGGCACTAAAAAAAGGCGTCAAGAAAGAGGTCGCCACCGCAATCTTTAACAAACTGGACAAATTCAGTGGATACGCATTTAACAAGTCCCATGCCGCATGTTACGCCTATATCTCTTACCAAACCGCCTTTTTAAAACATTATTACTACCCTTACTTTATGTCATCCGTTCTTAACAATCGTGTTCATAAGTGGGATGACCTGACATATTACATTTTGTCCATCCA
>Ga0131853_10001164_pt1 | contig 47868 bp, 29 predicted proteins | sample TergutLab28metaG_FD_92764 | JGI IMG/M metagenome (GOLD analysis project Ga0131853, IMG submission 92764) | Labiotermes labralis P1 segment gut microbial communities from Petit-Saut dam, French Guiana - Lab288 P1 (version 2) (version 2) | ecosystem: Host-associated > Arthropoda: Insects >... | reverse complement strand
CCTTGCACTAATTCACATGTAGATGTGTTTGATATATGTCAGGATCAAATTCAAAAGGGGTTTTTTTTTTCCACTTAACGAACTGAGAAATGCCTTACCGAGGAATACGATTTTCTGGTATTTGGCATTGCGTTCCTGAGTAAGTGTTCCCCGACGTTTCGAAGGCACTTTTCACCTTTGTATTCAAGGCTCCTGAACCTCCATGAAAGCCTCTAACTTGTTTCTTCAGATAACGGATACCAGTGCTTCCTGTGCAGTATCGGCCACCGCAATTCCACTGTACGCTGCCAATCCTGCAAGACAGACCGCGTTCTGCTGTATGTTATTCAGTACAGATATGCTATTATTTTCTACTGTCTTCTTTTCTTATGTTTGCGCGAGAACCATATTTATTGTATAGGCATGCTTTTTAGATGTGTGTGATGTGTTATGACCACGGACATATCTATGCTGCGTCTGATACGACAGTACTAAAATGTGACTGCAGATTGAGCGTATTACTAATATTTCCTCTCTTTTAGTTTTATTTTTCCCACGTTTACTGTGTGAGCCACTCATTATTCCAGGCGGATTAAATTGATACCGGTTTATAAAATCCGTGTAATGTGGATTGGTCCTGTGGGATTGTGGGGTTACTAGAACGTTTAAATTCAATCCGCCGATGTGTGGTCACTGTAACGTTGCTGGACAGTGTTCTGTAAAGAATCTGTAATTAATTGCATCAGTTTAAATATTCCCACGTGTGTCATTTCAGTGAATGTTTATTACCATGCACAGTGTACAGTAGTTAGTATAAACGTCGGACTGTTCACTGCGTGACTTGAGCATTTCTGGTGCTCGTGGCAGTGTGACAGCCTGTTATGTAAGGGCCACTCTGTGAGAGTGAATTACTTTTTCTTTTTATATTCGTCGCTTTACTTCTACTCGTGTGTGTTTTACTTGATGGGAAGAGTGGGTATGTTGCAGTGTTAATGGGAAGCAGGAAGCGTGGCTGCCCTGAAGTGTTCACGGGAATCAGGAAGAATTGCTCTACTACGGTGTTGATGGGAGTCGGGAAGCGTGGCTGCACTGAAATAGTGACGGGAATTAGGAAGTGTAATTGTACTTCAGATTTGACGGGAATTAGGAAATGCAACTGTACCGAAATGCTGACGGGAATCATCGTGGCTGTACTGAAGTGTTGACGGGAATCAGGAAGCGTTGCTGGGCTGAAGTTTTCGACGGATGTAAGGAAGTGTGCCTCTGCTGGGGTGCTGAAGCAAATCAGGAAGCTTACGACTGCTGTTGACCGAATCGGATAGCCCTGCTTTCCGAAATTGTGTCGCGAGAACTGAGAAATTGACTCCTGGGCCCTTTGACATTATTATTTCATGTCACGTCCTACTGTTTAAAACTACAAGATTATCTACTCATGTGTTCTGTTACAACGATGCACACGTAATTATAAATCTTGATGTAGTGACTTAAACTGCACATTTCTTGGCAGCTTTTATCCATGCCCCCGTTCAAAAACGTTTGTTATTGGGTTGTTATGTAATCAAAGAAATGCGACTCCACGCCACATCCTCTTACGTTGTGAAAATGGTTCGTTAATGAACTTTCACCGTGAAGTGGCTGCCAATTAGTTAGATCCTCCTCAATAGATTAGACGAACAGCACGCCCTGCGCATTGCTAACCGTTGTCGCATTTTCCTCACGCTCCTGGCATGTGTCTGGTTTCTTGCACACTCGATGCAGAAACAGGTTTACCCTTCGCATTTCGGTGTGTCCCTCTCTTCTTCTTGAAACTGAACACTCGGTTCACAGCATACTGGAATATCCCTTAATGACCGTCTGTCATATGATGCCACTCTGTGGTTTTACCCCATTTTCGAAACTGTTTTCATAAAACAAGAAGTTCGTTTATATATGTGGACGATTAACTGTTGAATATTGAATATAAGACATGACCTATGGAGAGTAAGAGAAACTCAAAACTGTCATCAGGCAGAGGAATATGACTGTCTTTTGTATTCACTACGTCAGTAGCCAGCGCTTTGCGTTTTCTGTTTCTTATTGCTCCATTTACGTCAGTATCTTCAAATCATTTGACCTTTGATTCCCAAAGTGTGCTCCGCGGATCTCAAGTGATCCGCGAGCTGTTCCCAGAGGATCCGTGGATACATTTCTGTAATGGGTACTTTGAATTTTACTTTTTTTTTTAAATTCAATGAATGATGTTTTGTTAAAATTAATTGCCGAACTGTTTTAATTGGCAGTATATTTATTTCGTATCTATTTAAGAAACCCCCTGTACTCACGAAGCGTTCGATAATCATTTTAAGTAAGGTCAGTTCCTACAATGCATTGTTACGTAAGCTACTGCTACGCATTCGTAGCTATCTGCACTAGATTCTGAATGTAACTTTTTAATTCTGTACACCTGCCATCAGGACACTATTTTCGTTCTTATTTTTCGAAGCCATAAGGGGGCCGCGAGCAAAAAGTTTTGGAAACACTGCATTAGGCCATCGTAGTATCTGAATTGTGTCGTCAGACACGTTACCAACTGATGGCGGTCTGTTGTATTGACGTCTGTACTTACTTACTTACTTTACTTACTTACTCAATGGTGCAGAGTCCTTCTTTAGAAGCTAACTGGTTTGCAGCTAGTCAAGAAATTCCCCGCATTTCACGGAACCGGAAGGTTCATTACCGCACTCACAAGCGTCCGCCACATGTCCCTATCCTGGGCCAGCCCAATCCATTCCATATACCCACATCCCACCTCATGGAGATCCATCCTAATATTATCCACCCATCTACGCCTAAGTCTCCCCAGTGGTCTCTTTCCCTCCGGTTTCCCCACCAAGACCCTATACACCCCCCCCCCTCCATCCATACGCATCACATGCCCAGCCCATCTCATTTGACGTCTGTACTGTTATTCGTAACCCAGTATTGCCAGTTTCCATACCGGCTATGTATCGCGTTGGTCTAAGAGATACTATGCTCTGAAGACAGGGTAAATTATAACGCTCTGCTGTATCTCATACGCGCTTCGTTCTGATCGACGTGGTCCATATTAAATTAAGCAAATTGATAATCGAGAGTTGTAAACCGCTGCAGTGCTTACAACATGGGCATGATTTGTCGTAGACATTACAGTAGTGCTAGAATGTCGCTTCGTAATAATGCAGACTCTGATGAGGGCTGAGGTGTAATGACGTCACCGATACATTTACCCGATAACGTTCATTCTTGTATTCATGAGTTTGTAATTCGATTTCAGACAGCCCCTTGCACCCCAGTGTCCTGTACAGGCACCACACCCTGCCATTCTGTTACCGCTGGCCGTCGGTTCTGCCAACATTGGTCATGTCTTGAGCTGATGTATGTTGCAAAAAATGTACAGGTCAGTGTTTACCGTCCCTGTTTATATCCTCACATATTCATTGAATGGACCAGCTTAAATTTCCTTAATCTCCTTACTGAGCTCGGCTGGATCGGCTAAATTACATGAGTGCCCTCATTATTTAAAAGTTCCTTCCTTTAACTACTCTTTACTTACGAACTTCTGTTCAGAAATTAAGATTTATGATTACACTACTGGGATTCCTGACATAGCTCTTCGTGGTTGTATACGGAAACTGAATGATGTGGGATTTGAGGCGCTTGTGGCTGCGAGTATTACGGTTATGTTCGTCGAAAATTCTGTTTCCACCTGCAGGTCGTTTAGATTTGTTTATTTTGCTTGAGAAGTAGAACTCAGCTGTAACTGTCGAAGACGAGCCGTTTAGTGTCGCATGTTTGAAAAAGTACCATGAAATATATCTCTGGAGCCGTTTTTCTGTCCTTATCTCAGGCCAGTATATGTAAGATAACTGACAGTCATCTCCACAGAAGAGTTATGATTTTATCCACCTGGGTTGCTTATTTTATGGTACAGTATTTAATTATTAACCAGTTGTAGCTACATTTTAGAGACAACGAAATCGGTTATCATACGCTACCAACGTTTATTCTTGGATTTTAGTTGCTGCGATAAATATGAAGCCATTCAAAATGACCATATAGACGCAAACATGTTGAAGAATTGAATAAAGAGTGTTCTGAGTTGTTGTCAGTGTTGCTGGATTAAACTAGTAGAACTCAGCAACTGATTTTAAAATTGTTGATTATTTTCAACAGACGTCTCGTTCTCCTTTGTGCAGTACCGTTCCTCTTCTTCTTCTTCAACTCCGATAGAATCTTGGCTTTCTCAACAATAAAGTTCCATTTAAGGCGATTCTGGACTTGTTCTGTCCATTTTATAGGTTTCATCTTTCTCAAATCATTCCTGACGTCGTCTTCCCATCGGGACTTGGGCATTCCTACTGGTCTACTTGTAGATGGTTTCCATTTGTATATTTTCCTTACAATACTAGTTTCAGGCATTCTATTTTCGTGTCCAAACCAACCCAATCTTTGGGCTTTGACATAATTTATTATGTTCCGGAGGTTCATTAACTCACCCAACTCTTTGTTCGCAGTACCGTTACATGTGCTACAATCCGAGCTTTCACGCATTAGATTTAATTAACACAGTGTTTTAACTAACTAACAAACTTAAGTCCATGAATGGGAGTCCTTGAGAAGCTAGTATATCCCCAGATATTCAAGAAATTGGCTTCATTTTATGGAACCCATAGGTCCAATGCAGTGTTGGCAAGAGCATGCCACTGATCCATACCTTGAGCAAAATTAATTCAATTCGCACACTTCCATTCTGTTTCTTTAGGGCCTATTTTAATATTATCCTACCCACCACATCTAGGTCTTCAAAGTGGTTTCCTTCTTTCTGGTGTACCCACCAAAACCCTTGTATTCATTTATCTGCTCCCCAGTACGTGCTACATGCTTCTTCCAACTAATCGTCTGTGATTGATTTGATCAACCGAATAATATTTCGTGAGGACGGCAAATTGTGAAGTTCCTCGTAATGTTCTGATCTATGTTAAATATATCACGTGGTTAATGTAAATGAAAAAAATACCATATTGTCATTTATACGCATTCGATTAGCAAGTTGAGTCTGACGAAGAGTAACGCGGTTGTATGATTGTGGAGACATGTCGGCCTATACTATTTTGTTTCGCTGAGTCAGTTTATTTCCACGCGCTCACATGCACTAGTACTTTATGATGTAAAAGTTAGGAAGGTGGAGTCATTGCACAGAGATTTCATACTTTGTTCGGTTATTTCGCATGGCACACGGTACATCAGTCACAATTGACGACTGTATTTTCGGTACGTAACGCGACGTCGTATCCTTTATATCACATTCTGTACACGGCTTCGTTGTATGAGGTAGTCTGCTGGTGAGCCCCTCACATGTGTCATCCAGTACACAAGAAAGCAGTACGGGCCTTCCCTAAATAATCGTATATTGTATATAGCAGCATTTCTTGCGCTGTTCTCCACTTATCTCCGTTTCTGGTCTGGTTGCTTGCCGATCGTAATGGGTTTCCTTTTATAGCACAGAAACTTGGGAAATGTCTGAAGAACGTAACACTTCTGGTATATTTGCTCTGTCGTTATTCTCAAATGTTAAATTCGCGAACCCTTCCGAGAAAAACATTGAGTATTTTAACTCACACTAAGATTCTTCTGTCTTAGCGATAGATTTACAACTTTTCGTCATCGAGATATCGTAAGCGTGGCGATATACAGTCAGTATCTCCTAAACGTCGTTACTGGACACCATGATCATGCTCGATGCCTGACTCTTTCTTCAGCATCAGCGCGCACTTCGCAGAGAACACAATCTTTTTCAGTTACAATAAGACAGGCAGTGTAAGTATAACGGAACATTGAGGGGCGTTCGTGCAACCGTTGTTGCAGTGGAAAAGAAATGAGTGGTGTGTGTGTTTGTACCCTTACGTAACTAGCATACAAGGCGCATGCGCCATATTGCCATTTATGGCCTGCCCCGCTCTGCGGTAATTTTCCACATTATCTCATTTGGGATGCGAACTGAGTTTAGACGGTGAACCAGATTTTGACAACAACAAAAATAAACAGATTCCAAGGAATATGCGGCACTATTAGGAAACACTTAAAGAAAACCCGTACAGATACCCAAATTAAATTTTATAAAATTGTAGCTAGACCATCACTACTGTTTGGCAGCGAAACATGGGTAACCACGAAGAGAGACATGACTCGCCTAGAAGCTGCAGAAATGCGCTTTCTAAGAAGTGTTACGGGATACACAAGGCTGGATAAAATAAGAAGTGAAGTCATAAGAAAAGAACTAGAGAATTCTGGAATACAAGACGTGAGACTCAAATACAAACAAAACTGGATCAACCACCTTGAAAGAATGGACAACACCAGATTCCCGAAACACGCCCTCAACTACAAACCTCGAGGAAGAAGAGATCGTGGACGCCCCAGGAAACGATGGCAATGCGTCGATTGCAGAACAGGTCAAATGACCTAATCCGTGGAGGAAGATGATGATGATGATGATGATGATGATGATATCTCATAAACGGCACGATTTAAAAAAAAAGTTTCTGAGCACAAAATGAGTGTTGATGTTCTCTGCAACTTTTGTTTGAAACATTTCTCATTCTAAGAAGAAATGAGCAAGATATGATAAAAAAAAGTATATCGGTCTTCATGAATAGAACCCTTTATTCTTGTCGGATTTTAATTAAACTTCAATTTTCGCGACAGATTTTCATAAATCAAATATCAGATTTAATGAAAATCCGTCCAGTGGGAGTCATGTTGTTCCTTGCGAACGGACAGACATGACGAAGCTAATAGTCATTTTCGCAGTTTTGCGAACGTGTCTAAAAGCTGGTTCATCAACCTGTGGTGTACCGATCATAGCGATGGATCATACAGGTACGTAGGTCTTTATACAAAATGTCTGTTTCTTGTCCGAGCTTAACCGTAACCGAAATACGCCGACAGACTTGGTAGAAATCCCAAATATAAATTTTCATGAAAATCGCCATATGGGAGTCGCTTTGATACGTTCGAACGGACATAAAACGACAAAGTCATTAGTCACTTTTCACTTGCGAACGCGCCTAGAAGTAGCTGCTTTTTCGTTGCATTGCATCCGTTTAATTCGCAAAGTGCGGCCATGCTGTTCGACGGTGCAGAATAATGCAAAGTGGCCAACGGCAATAGACGTATGTGAAACCCCGATACAGCGCCACTGTTTGTTCACCACACTTTATGGTGGTACGTCGCAATAATATGCAGTAAAAGATTTCCGTTCGCAGACTTTCATGGGCGCTGATTGTGGGCGGCGCTATATCGGGGGTTGACTTCGTCGGTTCTTAACATTTGCATACTGAATAATTCGCAATTTCGCTAGACGTTACGTTTCGTTTTAAGAACCTGCAAGTAATACACGTGCTGTTGCTAGCAAATGATAATGGCGATGACGACGACAAGAACAACAACAACAATAACAACAACAAAAACAACGCATAATTTTCACATTTGTACCGTGCATCTTGTTATTATCAGTTTTATGTATTCACCAACTGATGCACTAGTGACTTGTAAATGTAAAGTTTAATGTAAATTTTAATATTGTTTTTTAAAAGAACTCATTACTGCTTCAGTTGGTGATTAAATAAAACTTTGGTAATAACAACGCATGTTTATTTGACTTATGAATTTATGTTGTGTCGACGAGCTGCCGGTGGTGCAGTTGGCTGAGGCACTGCGTTATATACCGGAAGGTCGCGGGTTTGATTCCCGATGGGGATTTCGGGATTTTTCATTGACTTAATTCTTTTGGGCTCCCTGTGATCGACTGAGCCTGTAGCAGGAACGAGTAGCAGGAATATCTCCTGGGGATAGAGACGGCCGATGCGTAGCGCTGGCAACCTTGCCACCTTCATGTGCCGACTGTACAGAAATTCTGGGAGCCTCAACCTCCTTTACAATCTAAAACAGCTGTTTATCTGCTATATGAATTATTTGAATGCTAAGGACTGTGCTCGTTGAACATTAATTATATTTATGTGTTGCGTATGGTGGTCAGAATAAGAGCGATTATTTCCTTATGGCAATTCCATTATTTCCTGCGAGGTAATAATTGCATTTTTGTCTAATCGAGATTAATTTCTTGACTCTGTTCAAATGAGTCTTGTAAGTTCGTATAGAGACTGTCCTACCCTCCCATCAACAGACATTCCCATAGTTCTTCCCGGACTCCAATTAGATTTCACCAACTGAAAGTTTATTATGGTGCCTGTGTTGATTGTTGGATTACGCAACCGTGCTGGGCCGTACGCAGACGTGCGTAAGTTTATGTAGGGGAGCGATCGTGGCAGAACAGGAAAGGGGTGATAGCTGCCACGTCGAACACATAGAAGGCATGCGACGCTATGGGAATTCTTGCTTCTGTTCGATATACGAACTGCGTTACCGTTCTGTCTGCAGTCTGCGGACTAAAAAATTGAAGCTTTCTCACTTCCATAGTATTACTGTTTGTTTGGTATGGATGTAGAGACTGGGCCACACACTCTAAGCGAAAAACATAGATTGAGGTTGTTTTAGAATATTTTTTTGTTCCGTACGGTAGTTATAATAGTAGTGAATTAATAATGATGATGATGATGATTAGGATAATAATAATAAAGTTTGTTTTTGTGTTAAGTGGCGTAGAACTGCAAAATTTGGATACAGACAGTACAAATTACCGGTCGCTAATGGCAGAATTGGAACCTAGTTTGTCTGTAATGTAAGCGACAAGTTGCAAGTAGTGACTGTATAGTGTCATTTTGTTCTGACTGAACCGGGACTGTGTTATGACTGAACCGCGACTGTGTACTGACTTAACTGGAACTGTGTTCTGATTGAACCGGAACTGTTTCCTGACTGAACCGAGACTGTGTTCTGACTGAACCGGGACTGTGTTCTGACTGAACCAGGACTGTGTACTGACTGAACCGGGACTGTGTTCTGATTGAACCGGAACTGTGATCTGACTGAACCTGGACTATGTTCTGACTGAACCATGACTGTGTTCTGACTGAATCGCGACTGTGTTCTGACTGAACCGGAACTGTGTTCTGACTGAACCGGGACTATGTTCTTACTGAACCGGGACTGTTCTGACTGAACCGCGACTGTGTTCTGACTGAACCGGGACTGTGTACTGATTGAATCGGAACTGTGTTCTGACTGAACGTGGACTATGTTCTGACTGAACCATGACTGTGTTCTGACTGAACCGCGACTGTGTTCTGACTGAACTGCGACTGTGTTCTGACTGAACCGGGACTGTGTACGGATTGAACCGGAACTGTGTTCTGACTGAACCTGGACTATGTTCTGACTGAACCAAGACTGTGTTCTGACTGAACTGGAACTGTGTTCTGACTGAACCGCGACTGTGTTCTGACTGAACTGGAACTGTGTTCTGACTGACCCGCGACTGTGTTCTGACTGAACCGCGACTGTGTTCAGACTGAGCCGGAACTGTGTTCTGACTGAAACGCGACTGTGTTCTGACTGAACCGCGACTGTGTTCTGACTGAACCGGAACTGTGTTCTGACTGAAACGCGACTTTGTTCTGATTGAACCGCGACTGTGTTCTGACTGAATCGCGACTGTGTTCTGACTGAACCGCGACTGTGTACTGACTGAACCGGAACTCTGTTCTGATTGAACCAGATCTGTGTTCTGAGTGAACCGCGGCTGTGTTCTGACTGAACCGGAACTATGTTCTGACAACCGGGACTGTGTCCTGATTGAACTGGAATTGTGTTCTGACTGACCCGCGACTGTGTTCTGACTGAACCGCGACTATGTTCTGACTGAACCGGAACTGTGTTCTGACTAAACCGCGACTGTGTTCTGACTGAACCGGGACTGTGTTCTGACTGAAACACGACTGTCTTCTGACTGAACCGCTACTGTGTTCTGACTGAATCGCGACTATGTCTAGTCGCGCCAATTCACACACACGGCACTGGACTGCGACTGCACTCTTTCATACCGTCGCTTTTATGACATTTAGCGCGATAGCCGGAAGAATTCGAACTGCATCTCCGACGTGTGAAAGATGACGGGAAAAGGTTTTTAAAATATTATAGATTTAGTGTTTCGAAACTTGAAGGCTTAAAGGAGCTGTAGCGCACAGAGACAGACGGGAATATTGCACGGTGGTGAGTGTATGTTGTTCTGCTGTCTAAATGATTTTATTCTACGTATGTGGAAGATTCAGAATCACAGACTGCCCGTGGTAATCAGGCTTCAGATATAAAAAGGCACGTCGTTCAGGACGAACATAAACACAAATGTAACAGTGGCTGTGCGCCATTTGAATGACCAGACTGAAAACAAGAAAATAGTAATTAATCTGTTTTGGTAACTTGGCGCCACCACTCACAGTGTGTCTCAATTTAATTAAATTTCGTGTCTGTTTTCATAGGTCTGAATACCCATTGAAGTCTACTATCCATTTCGAAATATTTCAGCTCGTTTTTGCAGCAACAGTTCGTATGTTTGTCTCTTCGAACTCTCGAGTTGTCACATCGTTTTAGAATACCCAGCGCTAGAAGTTATGTTGGACATGAAGTACCGAATTTTCATAATTGACTTTTGTTTGGGTTGTAGTTTGCGCGTCATATTGTACCACAAACTAGTTACCCACATTTTAATCTAATTTGTTGGCGGCAGCACGAAGTCTGTGTTTAGCTATACCTGTGGTTTTGAAACTTGGCTTCGCGCGTGGTGTCATTTATGTGATGGCCTGTTCGAACTGTTACTAATCAACCCCTCACATCAGGCGTTTTTCTTTAAATTCCATGGAAAAGTACTGTATTGTTTAAGCCCACGTTCTTTCTGTTATTTGCTAACTACTTTCATGATTCTCAGAAAGACGTCTGTTAATACTGTCTTAAGCATATGATGTCACAACAGTAATGATTACACTGGTCAACAAAATTTAACTTTATATTTGTTCCACGAACCTCAATAGATGAACTTAGCAGTACTTTTTATGCTGAATTAAGATATGTATACAGATTTTTTCTATCAGGCAGGGTTTCAAAGATACAGAGGAATTTAAAAGTGCAAAATAGTACTTTACGTGCTCATTAGACAGGCAGAAACTTTCCTCTAAAATGTAGAGGCGTATGACATTCGCCGGTATTTGGCCTGAGGTGTCCAGCAATAGTCTGCCAACATACTTGAGGTTCACTTGCCTTGGTACCGCTTTTCCATAGCCATAATGTCCTGGTTAAATCTCTCACCGTGTTCGTCAATGACTTCGCCGAGATTTTCTGGGAAAAAATCCAAGTGTGACTCCAGAAAGTTGATTTTCAGACTCATATTGCTTCCCATAGCTTTGTACAAAGTCAGCAGGTACTGCACAGCATCCTGATAGTTCGTTGCTTTGTGATTTCCTAAGAAGTACTTACATATCTTCTTAACTGATAGCCATGCATTTCTTTCATTCTCATTCAGGTCTCCATCGAACTGTTTGTCTTGTTTTAGTTCCCTGATCTGGGGTCCTATAAATAAACCCTCCTTGATTTTTGCGTAACTCACATTTGGGAACTTATTCCTCACATCTACGAATCTACGGCCTGCTTCATCCATACCTTGCACATAGTTTTTCATGAGGCCCAGCTTTATGTGCAAAGGGGGCAGAGAAATTTTCTCCGGAAGAACAATAGGAGGATTGACGAGGTTTTTCTCCCACGGTGTCAGTGATGTTCATTTAGGCCACAGTTTATTTACATAGTGATTCTTCTTGTCCCGGCTGTCCCACTCGCCCAGGAAACAGCAGTATTTTGTGTACCCGAGTTGCATTCCAAGTAACAGTGCCACAACCTTGAGATCACCACATAACTTCCACTTAGATTCGTCATACTTAATCTTTCCCAATAATAGCTTCATGCTTTCATAAATTTCATTCATGCTGGCTGCATGAGCCGAAGGAACGGAGGGGAATCTATTTCCGTTGTGGAGTAGAACCACATTCGAGCTCACTTTTAACAAAACAGTGATCAACGCCACTGATCTGGGTTAAATTCGTGGCCAAGAACTTCCGTAACGGAACAAACGTCATTAGAAAACACAACACCATCTTCCTGGAAGAAGAAATCCTTGAATTCTTCATGGCGCCCATGGGAAAACACACCTTAGTGTCCTGGCGCAGAAGATTCCGGCCCTTTGACCTAGAGCGAAAGGTGTGGGTGATAGAGAAATTTTGGAAACATTTTTTAATTCAGCTTCCAAAAATACATCAGAAACAGACATTTTTCCTCATGGGACAAAATCGTTATTGACCAGTGTTATTTACTGTATGATACAGCGGTACAATAATCCCAATCAACAGATACGCATTATCTTTAATCAAAAGACGATTTATCGCCATCTGCAGCGGTTGGACTGTCACGCGCGTGGTGTGAGTGTTCGTTGCAGTAAATGCATAAGAAGCTCACATCCGCAACTAGGATCTAAGATTGACTGTAATCCTAGCTCGGAGCCAAGTCTAGTAAAGTCCCGCTCTTGTGACGCTCTGATATCTTCGGACCTCCAGAAGTTCAGCATTCCTTTACCCAGAGAATCTTCCAATGTCTTGTACACTTGTTTCCGTAACCTATGCTGTTACTAGAAAGAAAAAAAAAGTGAAATTATTTCTGTGGGCGACATCGGTATATGCCAGAGTTTTCCCAGAAGCTTTAAATTCTGAAAATATCTGGGCCCACTGCACAAACCTACCGGTTTTCACTGACTTCCTATTTAGTCATTTATACTGCTTTCCAATAGCTGCGAAACGCCCCTATTGCCTTCGTCACGTCCATCCATCCGCATTTATTAGCGCGGCTGCCACCGGACGGATTTGCGCGAAATTGGATTTTGGGACTTTATGAAAGACTGTTTAGAAAATACAGGTTTTGTTAAAATTGGGCAAAAATACTGGGCGGTTTACCTGAAGATGTATGTAGGTTTTGTTGTCGCCGGCGACGTTAAGCCACCATAAAAGCGCTTTCTTCGAGTGAAACGGTACGAGGCTGTTGGGATGGCACTGGAGGTGCAGACACTACGTGAACGCGCCACATTGTTACTTACGTTGCCTATCTTTTCCCCGGTTTATCTAATGCCCGTTGAGCTCTTCGGTTATTCTGCTCAGCCAATACTACAACCATAACAAATGACAACCCCATTGACTTCCACAATTCTGCTCACAGTGTTAGCAGTACTGCCGTATAATCAGACAGTGTTTTATATGAGACTCGAAAGGGAACGTGGATGGACATGTAGAACATGCTATTTTTCTCCATTTTTTCTGTTCAGGTACCCTGTTACTGAGCTCTTCGAATATATTTTTGTGGTACCTAATGCGGAGATCAGTAACCTTTATAGGCGTATTGAATGTATAGGATTTGTTTGTTTTTTGGCGCGACAGCCCCCCAGTGGGCTCATTCCTCATTCACGAGGTTTCTAGATCAGACACAATGACGCACCACAGTCGGTAGGACTACCCTGGACGAGTGATGAGCTCGTCGCAGAGACCTCTACCTGACAACACACAACACTCACAACAGACATCCATGTCTCCAGGTGGAATTCGAACCCACAATCCCAGCAGGTGAGCGGCCGCATACCTACACCTTAGACCGCGCGGCCACCGGGACCGGCGAATGTATAGGTGCTAATAAGAAATAATAGGTTGAATACTACCAGAACAGAAGTAATGTTATGTGACACTCTTTTATACACTTTGAGACGCAAAAGATGTACATTCTTAAGTCGATGTGTTATATATACAAAATGGTTGGTTATTGTGACAAATTGAAGAATGTTGACATTTTAGGTGCAAGGAATAGTGCTTATGTGAAGAAATATTTGTACTTGATGTTAGTTTCCTGCCGTTTATGTATAGCTTGTCAAAGGCATACTAGGTATCATGAAACGGGCGATGCTGACGCGTTCAGGCATTTAAACAAGTTCTAATTTCTTAACTACTTTTATGTCGTTGATGTTAGTTCACAGATATTTCCTTGGTATGGTATTTGTAAGGAGTCGACATTCCTTTCATGTGTGACAGAATGGTACACAATAGGTACAGATGGAGATGAACATTTTGTATGCTTTCTCCGGTTTACATAAGCCGCATTGCCCAGTCTGCCTTTTCACTCGCTGCATTCCTGAACTACACGAATACCTTCGTTTGGTAGCAAGTGACATGTAGTAAATGCCCATAAATTGGTACTACTTTCGTGATGAAGCTTTCTTTTAGGGTTGAAACAGTTTTCGCCTTTGAAATAATTGCTGAGCAGTACTTAACTTGTCAACATTAGTGCTACCTAAAATAACTGCAGAGCACAGCCTGTAGGTCTCATAAAATAACTATAGAGGACAGCCTTTGGGCCTCATAAAATAACTGCAGATCACAGTCTGTAGCTCTCATAAAATAGTTGCAGAGCACAACCTGTATGTATCATAAAATAACTGCAGGGCACAGCCTGTGGGTCTCATAAAATAACTGCAGATCACAGTCTGTGGGTCTCATAAAATAGCTGCAGAGCACAGCCTGTATGTCTTATAAAATAACTACAGATCACAGTCTGTAGGTCTCATAAAATAGCTGCCTGTATTTTTCATAAAATAACTGCAGGGCATAGTGTGTATATCTCACAAAATAACTGTAGAGGAGAGCCTGTGGGCCTCATAATATAACTGCGGAGCACAGTCTGTAGGTCTTATAAAATAACTGCAGAACACAGCCTGTAGGTCTCATAAAATAACTGCAGAACACAGCCTGTAGGTCTCATAAAATCGTTTCTTCTTTCAGTTCTCACGTTTATCGTCTTGTATTGTTAGGCTGCCACAACTAGTTTTATAATGCATAAAGAGCTCTTTTCACACTGCTGCTTTGTTGCATCAATACCAGAACGGTTGATGTGCAAACTTACAGTTTTAAATAAGAAATAAGATGTGTCATGTCGAATCTGTTCATGTTTCCAATACATCCTTTGAAAGGAACCGGTGTTTTAACGCAGTTACAATGATTTTTTTTTCGCGAAACGGGAATAAATATCCCTAAGATTATCACAATTAAAACGCATTGTCATTATTTTAGTTTAGTTTTTTTCAAAAAGGAACGGCTGAAGAATGAACCGTTAATGTAAAGCAGCGTGGATGTGAGTTCCCAAGAAGAACGTAATGTGGATCATTCCCATTGTGTTAGTAAAATACGTATCAATAAAACAACCAGCCTGTACACAACACTTTTTATAGTAATCTAAAAAGCTACATATTATCGCCACAGGTATATAATTTCCTTTTTTATATATTTGTGAAACGTGAAGCCCGATTGTGATTGTCTCGTCCAGCCGAAACACGTAGCCTTTAAAATTACTGTAATAAAGTGTTATGTATGGACTGATTGTTTTATTGTTGCGTATTGTCCAAGAAGCTCTGTTGAACTACAACTTCCAGAAATTATTGTGTTGGAGGGTGACGGAAATTCGCCGCGTTATCTGTGTAACAGCAGGAATGAAGTGGCAGGGTCATGTCTGAGTCCTTTCGTTGCAGTCAGGCCTAAGACAGAGAGAATAAGTTTAGTTGCAAAATGTTAAACGCTCCAGCTGACGTTCTTGTCAACTCCTCCCTCTAAACGAATTCGCTCGTAATGTTCGAAGCAAATTAGCAAGTTAGAATTAACTTATCATCCTTAACTATTTGCATTGTATCTATCTACTGATAACCGACTGGAAATTCTTTACATATTGTACATACCTTAGACTCCGTTCTCAATTTCTTACACAACAACACAATTGAGATTATTATTTGCGGTGACTTTAATATAAATTATCTTAACCCTTTACATGCTAACGTGGAGAATATGGTGAGCTCTGCATAATGTTAGCAAATGGCAGATGGGATTTAACTCGGCGTTTACAGGGTTAATGACAGTGACAAAAAAGTAAACTAGACAACTTGTTACTCTCATGCATCCTTTATAGCACTGCAAACTTTCCAGCTAGAATGCATAATAACTCTATTACGGCAATAGATAATGTATTTATTGATAAAGTAAAATATGAAAATTATTCCATACAGCCACTAGTTAACGGGTTATCTAATCATGGTGCCTATATTATAACAATTAATAATTATTACTGTGGATAAGAAAATTTAATAAATTCTCTACATCTCAATTTGCAGTTAATCTCACGTATAGAAACTGGGACAACGTTTTTTATCGGGGAGGATGTTAATACAGTTTTTAACAACTTTCTTAACAATAACTCCAGCTTCCCGTTACAAAAACTATACGGTACACGTTATAACAACTCTGGTTTACAACGGGAATAAAAACCTCATGCCAGCATAAAAGAGAACTTTATTTGAACAGTAGAGATAGTAATCATTCTAAATTAAAGGTGCGCTACAAATCTTACTGCTGAATTTTGCCTAAGTAATTAAAGCTGCAAAGCAACTTTATTACAACAATAAGATTTCTAAATCCAACAATAAAATAAAAACTTCCTTGGATATTATAAAAACGGAAACATGCAAAAACCATAAAAATAAAAGAACTCAGCTCATAAATTAATTTCTAATCAGCAATCAGTTGCAGACGCTTTCAATAACTACGTAACAATAGCTGACAAAATAACTAGTAACATAAAAAATGATAAGACTTAATTAAATTGTAAATATCCCACACATTGTCTTCATAAAGACTTTAAGCTTCCCTGTACAAATATGAAACTAAAGTATACAACATCCAAAGAAAATGAAAAAATCATCAAATCACTAAAATCCAAAAACTACCATGGATATGATGGAATTCCTATTAAAATTCTAAAAGTAAGTACACCTTTCATCACGTCTCCTCTCTCATGCATATGTAACATATCACTTTCGTCGGATATTTTTCCCAAAGCCACTACATAAACAAGGAGACAGAACGGATATAACCAATTTTAGATCTATCTCTTTACTTACATCTTTTCAAAGATTCTGGAAAAAAGTTATATATACAAGATTGTACCAACACATCAACCAAAATAATATATTAGCAACCAAACAATATGGCTTCAGAAATAATTCCCGAACTGAGAAAGCCTCCTTCAAACTAATAAATGAAATATTACTAGCACTTAATAATAAATTAACAGTTGGTGTAACATTTTGTGGTTTAGAAAAAGCATTCGACTCCATAACTCATGATATACTATTGTTAAAATGTAAATTTTATGCATTCAGGAGCAAAATAATGCACTGCTAAGATCATACCTCAGTGATAGATATCAGGGAGTACAAATGAATAATAACTTTTGAAATAATACTACAGTTTTAGAATGGGACAAAATAAAACACGGTGTTCCTAAGGGTTCAATACTTGGTCCTTTGTTCTTCGTACTCTATATAAACGATCTTCCGAATATAGTAGCTGACCCATCGTAACCGACTCTATTTGCAGATGACACAAGCGTAATAATTGCAAATCCCAGTCCCTCAAAATTTAAAGAAGATACTAACATTATAATTGATAATATAAATGACTGCTTCATTAAATTTTGATAAAACCTGCTTTTACAATTGAGGCCTAAAATGGTCATGAAATTGATATAAAAATAAGTTGTAACAAACTGATAAAAGGACTAAAAATACCAAATTTCTTGGCTTAGATGTAGGTAGTTCCTTGTCATGGAAACCCCATATTGCTCAAATGATGCTTAAACTAGGCAGAGCATGCTATGCAATGAGGTATGTCAGACATTTTATGTCCCAAGATAGACCAAGGACAATTTACTTTTCATATTTTCATTCCATCCTATCGTATGGCATAATTTTCTGGGGTAATTCTGCATACAGCTCTGATATTTTTAAAATTCAAAAAAAGATAGTTAGAATAATTATGAATGCCAGACATAGAAATTCTTGTCGTCAGTTGTTCAAGAAACTAAAAATTTTACCATTAAAATCACAATATATTTTTCCCCTTTTATTATTTGTAGCCAAAAATAGGGATTTGTTTGAATCGAATTCAGAAATTCATAATATCAACACCAGATTTAGTTCTGACTTACATACTCTAACTGCAAGCTTAAAAACTTTCCAAAAAGGCCCCTTTTATTTTGGAATCAAAGGTGTTTTCACCTTCCTACTAGCATCACAAATATATCTCATGACATAAACCAATTCAGATCTGTTCTAAAAAGTTTTCTTCTTATAAATTCATTTTACTCGGAGGAATATTGTGCTGGAATTCCAATAGAGATCTTGGCTCAATGTAATCATTTTAAAAGTAAACATCAAAATAATCTTGCGTGTAATATAACTCAGTACCATCCTTATTATTACTTTTAATTTGAATTCTCAACTCTTAGATATATTTATATAAATACACATATATCTAGATTTAGTGACGGATTCCACTGCCAATCGGCCTTTAAATTTTATATTGTCATTTATTATATTCTATTGGGTGGATGTCCATATATTATAAGTTGTGTTGTAATATATAAATTGTAAACTGTAATTGACGAGTCCAAACTTACATATATGACTCAGTGGATGAACAAATAAACCAAACCAAATCGTCAGGCCGTTCCACTGGACTAATTTATCTGTCAGGTGAACACTAACTTTTCTGAGCCATCGTTAGGTCAGCTTGTGTAACCCTTAATTACGTTGCCAGTCTCAGTATTTTGTGGATATAACTCTTAGTTTGTGGTAAAAAGTCACAAGTATACTTCAGGTTGCACATTATGCATTTACTACGCCTAGTATGCTGCAGCACGCGGTGGATCAGTCGGTTGAGACACTGCGCTGCAAGCCGGAAAGTCGCGGATGTCATTGGAATTTTTCAGTGACATAATCCTTCTAGTCGCACTTTGGCCGTGGGGTCGACACAGCCTTTAACAGAAATGATTACCAGAAGTATTTTTAGGGGGGGGGGAGTTAAGACGGCCTGTGCGTTGGGCTGACAACTTTGCCACCCTTTTATACCGAATGTCTTGAAATCTTGGAATCACACCCTCCTGGAACCCTTAGTGCCTGTGCAGGGATTTCTTCATCTTACTCGATTTCTGCAGCATTTCGACGGCCAGAAAACTGGTAGCTGTGGATATATTTAAGTATATATGAACCTGTAATTTATGACACTCTTCCGCGAAACAAAGACAGAGGGACGCATTAGGGATTCGCACTGATTGTCGCATACTTGTACTTCTGAACTGTTGTAATATTTCGACCGAACATGGCTGTTATTTTACTTGAAGACTAGTAAACTTTATGGTGCACTTATTCTGTTGCACATAAAATAACTGATTACGTAACTTGAGTTAAATAATGTGTTTTCTATAAGCTGAGTATATTTAAAAGTCGACGGGGTCTACTCCGCTCCTCGATCAAGAGAGATTACAGGTTTATGCGGCCATTTCGTCCATGAGCAGCCCTAGTTCTCAGTTCACAGTGAGGCCTGCAGGGTAGTTACACGAGCAGGAAATTAAAAATTTTGATATTTACAAGTGACTGGAGTGAAGGATAAAATACTTTGAAAAATCACAAATTGAACACGTACTGTAGGCATCCTGGCAGTTATTGCTGAAAGTTTAGAGGATCGTGACAAAAAACAGTGCCCATTATTTTCGTGTTATGATAGTCGGTGAAGTATTCATTATTACATTTTCCTTCTATTACTACTAGTAATTCTTAAACTGAAAGATTATGTACCAATTTATTTAACGTGATATTGCTGTATTATCACGCTTCGCACTGTGGCTTGTTCACGCAGTAAAGTTTACATATATCGGTTTTCTGTCAAAACGAAGGGACTCTGTTATTTAATCACATGCAGCTGCGGGACTGCCAATCCGTTATCGACTTGACAGACTGTGCGGAAAGTACGTCACTCTTACAGTTCTTTCTTATGGTACTGGCATGATTGGAATGCAGAAAGAGGAATGTTTTTCATTCTAATTCCCTTCAGACTTCATCCAGACATCGGCGGATTAAATGCCCTCATCCTCGCAGTTCTAATCTTGTGAGTCTGGAAAATCCACAGTCTTGTCATTAATACGATTGCATGAGTTCTGGAAGCAGATTTCCTTAAACTGAATGATAATTCAATTGGCGAGGCCTGTGACAAGGCACCGGTAGCGCTGTGTTTGCTTACCTTGAAAGTGCCTTGGAGGAGTCTTGCTCAGAAATAAGCTGAGAGCTATGACCTAGTTGACCTCTTCAAAATTGCTTCTAATTACGGACTAGTGTTCTACTTTAGGATCTAATACTCCCTCAACTAGTTAAATCCTCTACCTTTTGTGGAACCCCGAACATTAATTACTGTGTTGGCTGTACTCTGACCTGAGACAGGTAATCGAGTTCACATTCTCACAACGTTGTTCTCTTAGATCCAATGCAGTATCCTCTTATCTAATCCATCGCGGGTTCGATTCCCGATGGTGTCATTGGAATTTTTCATTGACATAGTCCTTCCGGCCGTACTATGGCCCTGGGGTCGACTCAGCCTCTAACAGAAATGAGTACCAGGAATATTTCCTGGGGGGGAGGGGGGTAAAGGCGGCCGATACATAAAACTGACAACCTTACCACCTTCATGTGCCGATTGTCTTGAAACCTGGGAGCCTCAACCTCCTGGAACCCTCAGGCCCTGTCTAGGCCTGTAATGGGATTGCTTTATTTGTATACATCAAGGTACCCCATGTGTTCTGTTCGTTTGATATTTTTTTGATTAAAGCTTGTGACGCAGTGTGCGTCTCCTCCACGCGTGCTAACCCACTGCGACTTGATCATCGTGATGGTACTTGGAGAAGACTACCTATGATCTGCTTTAGGGCATACGGCTTTAGTAACGCCAGATATTTTTTCCAGCCAATAAGTCGTTGCGTGTACGGCAGAAAGAGTTTAGAGCGAGGGTCTTTAAACATTTACTCTGTAGAAGGCTCAGAGACCTTTGGGAGCACTCGGTTTTGTTTTTCCTGCTAACGGCCTTGGAAATTAACGTTTCCCGCTCAAGTCCTTACGAAGTCAGTACAAATTGTTACAACAGTTGTGTAATTTTGTCTTTGATAGTGTTATTTCAGTTTCAAATTACATTCGTTGTAGGTAGATATCTTCTGCAGCGCACCGTTTGAGCATGCAGTAAGAGAACTTCCGCGTTTGTCCGTTTTCTGCAATGTGGTAAATCTTGTTTGAAATCGTATATTTGGGTCCAGTACCGCCATATTTGGTAGATGCAATAAAAATCCAAGTTTTATAAGATAAAATAGATTTACTGTTCATCAGATTTTATGGCGCCAGTCGTGTAAAGTTAAGAGCGACATAAACGAATTATAAAACATTTCGGGTTTCATGGGACGATGCAGCACACCTGGAGTAAGAGGGAATCGTACGCAAACACAGCTCACAGAAATGTGTGAAGTTTGCAGTGACTGTGATAGGGAATAAGGGCTCAGGATGGTATATATGTTCGCATGTTTTAGAATTTATTTAAAATGAAGCCTTCCGCGTTAAGTGTTTTTGCAGTGTTTAGACTATATAGCACACTTTCTGGAGGTGGCCTTCCTTTATCACTTCCGGATGCAGTAACGTTATTTGTTATTACTACTACTACTATTACTAACTGCAATTGAGTTGTCACTCGGTGGCAGTAGTCCTTACACTAGTACAGGCAACCCATAAAAGAAACAATACAAAAAACACAGTACAAACAATACACAACACAGTAAATACAAGTACACATATTACCAAAACACCCACACTTTACAAAACCCACACACACGCACACACATTACAAAACCCACACATACACACACCCACACATTACAAAACAAGTTACAACAACCACAGCACAAGCTAAAACAAACACAGTACAAGATATAAGCACATGAAATTGTTATTTTGCAAAGTTATTTTTTTACTAATATTCTGATCGAAATAAGTATTTTGTAATTGTATACATAGAACTTACTGAAGGAGAAGAATTGAAATTTTATTCAGGTTGGTAAAATTAAAAAGTGTAACTTTGGAAATGACTTCCTTCAAGAGAAGTGGCGTTATTGTTAGCGTTTGCCCCGTGTTTCGACACACCGGCTACTCTTTTCGATTTATGTGTGTATTCCCCTTTGAACTGTTATTAGTGTGCTGTCACACAGTGCAGCTGTTTTTCATTTGGACACTCGTGCGATGTTTTGTTTCAGGTAAGCAGAGCACCTCGCAGCAACCTGCTGTCAGGTAGCGGGTGTCTCGCCACATTCTTCTCACAACTTTGTACGTGGTTGCATGTGGCATAGCCCGGGATAGAGTAGTCGGTATATCGACTCGCTGGACGTGCCGGGAATCGAATGCCGGTGGAGGCGAGATTTTCCGCACCCGTCAAGCCTGGCCCTGTGGCCCACCCAGCTCCTGTACAAGGGGTACCGTGTCTTTCCCGGGGGTAAAGCTGCCAGGGCGAGGCGTTGACCACCCACCCCCATCTATTGCCGAGATTAAAGAAAGAGTACATCTTTACGTGTCTCTTTCTGGGCCTTCGTGGCCACTTCCAGGTGAACTTTATACGTAGCACTTAAGTTTTGTAGTTAATTTCCTGCATCCTCGTTTACAAGTCTTAGTTGATTGGAAGTGCGTCATTACTTACACAATCTGCGCCGGTTCTGGGACCAGCTCTTTTTGTTTCAAATGCACATGTGACTTTATTTTATGACGTAGATGAAAAATGAAGCGTATAATTCTGTCGTAAGTCGTGTGTTAGTACTTCCGCCGAGAGTTTGAAAATTACTTCCGAAATACTGTATTTAACTGTTTAGGATTAGGCCTATATAATTTAATGTACATAATTCTGTAATGTAATGATAGACGTACTTATTGTATTCGGATTTACGTAGTCGCAGCATCTGCTCTTCTACAGGTCCGAAAAACCTCAACCCCCCCCCCCCCCACTCCCTCGTTAGTTAGATTTCCTACGGTTAGTTATTTCTTCAGTCGAGTGTGATGCTGATACTTCGCCGTCTGAACCCTGGAAGTGTGTTGCTTGGTAGCTGTGGTGCTTGCTTAGACCTGTGAAGTTGCAAAACTGATTTGGAATTTGATGCATTATGCAGACCTCCAGCTGAGGCGTGACTGTAATTAAACTATTCTTAGTTCGATCCATTTGGGCTTCATGCACCTTTGAAACCCATTTTGAAGTTACGCTTTATTTGATATTTGAAATGGTTTTTGTAACAAGGTAAGTGTTTCTTGAGCAGTCTGATATCACTAGACCCTGTCACTGGCCCATGTTTCCAGCGAGAAGAAATTATCCCCGGTGTGACACGCCGTTTTCTAGTTATTCCAACTGATCAGTTCGTGATTTCCGATTGACGTTCTATGTGCGGTTCATGTGCAGGTCTCATTCATCCCGTGTATGCTACGTACTCCGCTCATATCGTGCTTGAGTTGATCGCCCACTACTTCCACTGTGGTAGGTCCAAATACTCTCAGCACCCTTTTCTGAGCCAATTTAAACGTAAGCGCATTGTCGTACATAATAGCAAAAAAAATGGGGGGGGGAAATTCTAATTTGGCCTAAATTTCGACAGTGGCATTTTAACCACGTTAGGTACAGGTTTAGAAACCTCGTGTGCAGTCCGTTTCTGTTCTCTTGACCTGACTGGAGTTGGCGCTGACAACGCACCTCCTAGTAGCGTTGGGGTCGAGTGTGGGTAAAGAGTCTGTCTCTCCCGTGTGCCTTCTTGGCATGTTACGAGACAGCTTTGCCTCTTATATGTTGGTGCAATACCTCCGTGAATTGGTCTTGTTGCATTACGGAGTGGTATTCTTTCAACACCGCATTGTGCACCTAGTGCCTGGTTTGTGAAAAACGCATGCGCCAGGTAGAGTGACGGTCAGGTGGAACAGGACCAAAGAAATGCATCGTTCACTGTGGCGCAGTTAGTTGAGGAACTGCGCCACAAGTCGGAAGGTCGTGGGTTCGATTCGCGTTGGGTTCTTTGGAATTTTTCAGTGCTCTATCCTTGCGGCCGCCTCAGCCTTTAAGAGGACCGTTGTTTTCTCCTGAAGGGTAAAGGCGGCCGCTACGCAGGGCTGACAATCATCCCGCCTTCATGTGCCGATTTCCTAGAAATTCTGGTAGACTCAACATCCTGAAGCCTTAAGCACCTGTCCAGGCCTTTATCGGGGATAGCTTTTGCTTACTGTTTAGAGGGAGATGTTAGAAGTAGATGATGACTATTTAACGTCGAAGCTACATTCTTAGAAGTCATGACATTACGTTATAAGGAGTTACTGATCATGCATTTTCAGAGAAATGAACAAAATGCCTGGAGTAAGTTCATACCACTGCTGTACGTGCGAATATTTAACAGGTGGAATATGATACTATATGATGAGGGAAATGTACTAAATAATTAAGGAAGCTAAACGTGGTTTTGATTTTAAATAATATAATATAATATACACACTGCATTTGATTGTATAATTGTTAACCTGTTGTTTGTTCGCCGGCCATCTGCTTTCCCGTCTTCTGTAGCACAGAAGGTAGCACTACGGAGGGGGCAGTAGTGGCATGTGACCGCGATGCTGAGCTTCGATCGACCGCAACGGAAAAGGGCACAGTTAGACGCAACTATGACATGTTTCGGCAGCTTAAGGTGATATTATAAGCATTTGTCAACGACGTTAAACAGATAAGGCGAGTTAACAGTGATGATACTCCAAAATTTGCCACTGATGTGGAAACCATCCAGCGTTGAGTGTTGATTGTACTGACTGACATTTACCTGCATATTCTCGTGTTTCAGTGTGACGCGACCAGTTCACTGGTGCAGACAAAGACGGTGCTTCAGGAACCGTCGCCTGCGAGCTGCACTGTTAATTTGTATTCAAATATATACCATCAGATAGACGTTAGAATAATAAAGGACGACTTGACAAGCTTTCACTCTTTTTCTGTACCATTGAAGCCGTGTGTACGTAACAGATTAGTTGTCATTAGGTTACGAAAGACTTTCAACACTCTCGGCATCGGGGCGTGTACAATGCTGGCGGAGCGTAGTGACGCTTGTGCGTTCATTCGTTCAGTTTTATTTGTTTACATGAATTGCTTGAAATGAACGCATAATGTGGAGGTGGCGCATCCTTCCCCCGGTTTTTTATTTCCGAAACTACTGAAGAGAGACGAAACGTCGTATTCGCTGTGCGAAGTTCTAGAGAATAGTTCGGTTACTTTCTCATCGATGACACACACACACACACCACACTTTACTCTTCAAGGAAGTGCATACTTACATATTTAAATGCAGTGGGATCCGGTTATAACAACATCGCTTTATGCGACACCTCGTCTATAGCGTCAGATATTAATTTCCAGCTCTTAATATAACATTCTACTCCTTGGTTAGAATCGGCCCTGGGCGCACCCAGCCTCCTGTAAAATGGATACCGGGTCTTTCCTGGGGGTAAAATGCGGCTGGGGCGTGCTGCTGACCACTCACCCCCTTCTAGTGCCGGGGTCATGGAATAGTAGAGATGTGCCTCTACCCACTCTCTGGGCCACACCGGGTCTGTAGCGGGATCACTTTACCTTTACCTTTTACTTCTTGGTTAGCAAAATACTCGATTATAACGACACAAAATATTTATTCCCTTTCATGACGTAGTAACCGAAGTCAACTGTAATTTATCTTCATAAAGGAAACTTTTATGGAAAATGTTGGTAATGACATTCGTACATAATGTTCATTCACTGTTCATATTTGATGCGGTATTAGTGTCAGTGGAATGTAGGATCCAAGAAGGTAAGTACAGAAGAATGATACAATAAAAAATTCAGTCCGATTTAGGGCATAAACCTGCCGGCCTATTTAGATTATACATTTAATGATTTGAATAAGAAATAACTTGTTTACACAAATGCTGCAGCAGCATAATTACAAAAAATTAGCGTTTTGTTCAAGAGATATGCAAAATCGCAAATAACTAATTACCAAAATATATGTATACTCTACTCCAATGAAGGCGTGAATTTACTTCTGTGTAACTGTATTTCAGTGCTGAATTTAACATTTGGTCCGAAGCCTTCTGTCTCCTGGACTACGTGCATACATATGATATTGTATGCCAACGTAAAATCGAGAAAATTAATAGGTAGTTTTTCACCCTTTTTATAGGCCATGTAGGCCCTTAGGGTGAGTAGAGGTATAGCTCTACTGTTTCTTGGACCTCGGCACTAGATGGGGGTGGGAGGTCAGTCCCATGTCCCGGCCGCCTCTTCCCCCGGGAAAGACCTGGCACCCATTGTACAGGAGGCTGGGTGGGCCCTAGGGCCGGTCTGGACGGGCGGAAAATCTCGTCCCCGCCGGGATTCGATCCCGGACCGTCCAGCCCATAGTCAGTCGCTATACCGACTGAGCTACCCGCCCTATGAAGTAAATTAATAAATTAAAGTAAAATCACACAAGTCCCTTTCTAATTGAAGAAGGTGAGCTATTTTAGAACGTTCGAGACACCTGAGGTCTCCAACAGATGTGTCCCCCCCGGCCCCTTTTTAACGGGTGGGACGAGACACGCTGATGGGACGCGTCAGGGCAGCTGGGTGGGACGTGAATTCTCGAAAATAAGAACCGGAATTGATGATGAATTGAATACTGAAGTTCTGTAATTGTACAATATACACTTCTTGCAGAATGAGTGGGGGAAACCTTGTTATTACTCTGGCGCAAAGTGCGAATTGTTTGGTGGAATGACCGTTGAGACGGAAGTTGCGAAATGTTCAAATTATTGCTCTTGGTGTTACCCCATTCTGCTGTGCATTTCCATTAGACTGGTGCACAGTTTTCTTGCCGCAGCCTGTCAGCCAATTCAGTGCTTCCTTAAACAGCCGACAGTTGTTCGGCTGAAACTGATATTGGACACTTTCCTGAGCCAGATTAACCCATTACATATCGGTAACCAGTCTTTCAGATATCGTTTAACCCCATCGGTTGAACAAGGTGTCCATTTGCATGGTATTTTTTTTAATATCGATATAATATGATTTCTTTGTGATTGACACCCGTTTGTTATTATTACAACTGATACTCCAGTTGTCACTACAGATTCCTGTTGTTAAGTCAGCAGGTACCTATTCTTCTATCGGGATTGCGGCGTCATCATTTGCCGCTTGTTTTATGACAGTACGATTTGGTCACATCCGAGTTTCTTTTATCAGCATCCCATTAGTAGCGTTAATCGCTGAACGGTCTCAACATGAGCGTATTTTACCTTAGCGGTCAGAATGATTCCAAATATAATCGTTAAGTGCAATTAGGGAGGGGGTGGGGTACGTCAAAACACACCCGTCTTGTATCCTATTTATTATGCTGACGACTTGTTTCGGCCACTGTTGGCCATCTTCAGGTCACAAATATGTATATAGAGGAAAACTATACAGAGTATTATCATAGTATAGGTGCATATTCTAAACTTTCAACGAGATCTCATCGGTTGGAGTATACATATTGAGCTAAAAATACCTCTTCTAACTAGAGTGTAAGAAAGGATATATATGTGTATGTGTATATATATATATATATATAAAATTAATACCTAGTCTTACAAATTGTGCATTATACTAGATTGTAATATATATAAGTAGTACGCCCTATATCAGGCGAAAATTAGGAGGGGTTTGTACTTGCTGAGTGGAGAGCTTGAGGTGTCCCAGGCTTTCCAAATATAAATCGAAGTGTAACACATAACCTTTCGTATTTCTTCCATCAGAAATTAATGGGGCCAGCTGTGTTTACGAAACATTAATCATCATTTTAAAACCGATACAACATGACTTTATCAACCATCTTGAACTACGAAATGCCTGATGAAAGGCGTCTTGGATTAGTGCGTGAATGTTTTGCTAACCCTGTCGTATAACAGACCCGTTTCTGGCCCTTATTTAATGGCCTCTTTTTCCCTCACTAATTCTAGATGTGCAGCACGTCCGAAGCTTCTTCGGCTCTTTTCAGACGCAATCAGTTCTGTCCCTCCGTACTGACATATATCTCAGTTGGTCTACTTGCTTTAGCAGAGCAGAGCTCGTTACGTAATTCAAGATGCTATCGCGTGTTAGTCGCATATGTAAGGAAGACTGCGTAAATCCTTGACGCGTCCAGGTGTCCGTGTATCTTCTGAATATGAATAAGCGACAACACAACAGTTTTGGCTTATTTGCTTCACAAATAGTTCTGTTTTTTAAGGCTACTGTTGTAGATTTGAAAGCGATCTCCATACGTGGTATACACAGCAATCCCTCGCTGCCCGCAGGGTTTAGGTTGCTGAAAGGAAGACCTTGGGTGGTTACGCCACAGACAAGAATACCAATATCTGATTGCAAACTGGGGATTGGCACATGGTGATAATTAACTATGATGTCTGTTCCTCGGGTAAACACAAAATCACATAATAGACCTAACAGCTTAAGAAACATATTTATTATAACAAGACACACGGCTGGCTTCCAGCGCCATAATAATTCGGAAACCAGGTAATCTTTTTAATGCCATTACGACATCTTACGCAGCACGTGTGGATTTCTTGTTGCGGAAGCAACCGATTTTTTCCTGTGTGTACAAAAATTACAAACCTCGGATATAAGAACCAGTTAGCGCGGTTTGTAAAATGGAATAGAATACGTGCATTGGAGAACCACATTGCTTGCGGTCATGGGTTGGAGAAGGACTGATGTAATTATGCACCCAGAATAAAGCTTTTCCGTACGTTGTAACCAGTTCACTTTTATTGTTTATTGAAGGACGAGAATTCATGTAAAGCTAAATGCTTGACGAGAACAGTCGATGAACGTAAATTAACTGCACTGCCTTGCCACATTACAGAGTCCGAACACGATACACATGTCGCAATTACAACCGGTCATTTCCGAGCTGCAAGCGAAACATGACAGCTTTTTTTTGTCGTGTTAAACCGGTCTAAGACGATGCATATTACCAGCATAATGTATAAAGTATATGAATTGTGCAGACATGTTTGAAAAATGGTTCGTGGTACTCACGTGAATATCAAAATTCTGCCATCAGGCACTTACTGCCTAGATTGAACGAATCCCCCACTACTCCTAATGCAAAGAAGTATGCAGTAAATATAAAACATAGTAATATCAGATTAAGAGAATCGTTAAACTGTACAATAGCACAGCCAGCATAATAAACTAGGGGAAAAAAGAAAAAAATTCAAAGGAAATTATTTATTTTTGAAGGAAGGAAAACTAAATAAATTGCACGATTCTTTGTAAACACAGGATTTAAAGTAGCGTATAAAATAAAATGAGAAAATGTATTACAGTAGATATGTATTTGGAAGCATAGAAGGAAATTGCGAAAGTACTTTGTGACTTGGATAAAGTGAACACGAAAAAAGAAATAGAAAAATAAATACGGCGTGTACAAAGACAGTAAAAGAGAAGCTCGCTTAAATGATAATCATACAATTATCCCAAATTTTAAACTTGATATATTAGTACTGTACGACGATACAGGTAGCAGCGTACGTTGTTTGACGTTCCTGCTTTTCAGACGTTCATAATTTCAGTAGTCTCTCGCATAGCTACAGACAAACGGCGATCTCACTCCAGGACAGTCAGTGCAGCATAACAGTGTCCAGTGATGTGTATATCACACCTGCAGTATGTGCAAACACTCAACACAAATACAATAACCTTACGTTATTTCAGGCTTTCGCCGCGGTGTAAATGAGATCTGCGCTCTTTTGGGATTTTACGCAGCGTAGTTTCTTATCGACATTTCGGGACAACCTATCGGTCCCGTCTTCAAGAATCAAGCAGTCCAAGAAGAACGCTTTACCCTAGAAGATGGGACCGATAGGTTGTACCGAAAAGTCGGTAAGAAACTACCGCCCTACGTTTCGTAATATTCTAAAAGCGCATATCTTACAAAAGTCTTGTTTCAGGGAAACTCTATTCTCTATATAGCAAAATTTGACGAAAAAGAAAAACAAATCTTCGTTAATAGAAGCATATGTCAGTACGTGTCTTGACAGACTTCCGGACAACACTATGCGTAAAAATATTGTGCAAATAAAAATGGCCATAATGCGTTTCTCCAAAATGAGTTACGTTACAGAAAATAGCTGACAAATAAGGAAAACACTAATTTGACTCAGGCAAGGGACAAGCGGCGGGCTGTTGTGAGCATGGTAATGAACTTTTAGGGTCCATAAACTTTATATATAATTTCTTGACTACCTAGATATCTTTATGCCAAACATAAGAACTAATCAGGCAGTACGAAATTGTAATAGAATTCTATACCTGGGACTTAGCGTGGAGCTGTACATGATATGGTAAGAAAGAAACAATAGCAAGGTATGCAGACCTTACACCTTAAACCATCTTACCGTAACAGGAATAGTTGTATTTAGAAACTAATGAATCTGTATAACTACTTAGTTTGATAGAATATATATACACGCGTTTGCAGTTGTAGTATACTTTTGTTGTTCACTACGGTATAGATGCAGGAAACCCTTAGAAGATATTTTCAACAACTCGTTTTAAAACGCATTAAACCATTCTGCTCCATAGAATGTGTGATGCAAGGACGCGTGTTGCCCTGTTATTTTAAAGAAAAGACTTATGGTACTGTAATTGATATAATTATTTCTTACGCAGTTTTAGACTTATGATGGCTCCATGCGTAGCCGAAACATGTTGCTGGATATTAGTTGACTGACAAGTAGTGTTATGCGGACTGAAATTTCGTACTGCTTAATCGTTTGACTATATATTCCGTAGGCCACGTTTGCTGTTACTGACTGCTGTGGTGCCGCTGTACAAATGAAACTGCTGACCAGCTACGAAAAGTGCATAACACAGTTCGACAGAATTTCTGTATGAAGACAGTAAGGCAGTTCGTGGTTGGTTGCTCTGTGAATAGTTTGGCATGTATAATTTATGTTTAGAAGCTGTAATAATGACCGTGAACGGAAAACTTTGCTGTGCGCGACATATTGCGTCAGTGGGTCGTGCTCCAGACAGGTCATTTCTTGTATTTACTACTTCAGGGTCACGCATAAAAAAGTGCATGTGTACACAGACGTAACGGTTGTTCAGAGCTTAGTACAGTGCTACTGAAATCTCATTAAAAAAAACTTAGCGCACATTTGCTGGTTTACTGTAGACGTGTCTGCCGTACCTTCTACGCTATTCAGTCTATTCATGTCTACAGTTTTATTCCGTTTCGCACTTGCATTATAGTCCATTTTATTTTTGTCCCTTTCTCGATTTAAGGCGGAAATTTGGAGACCCAGACACGCAGAAAATTAGATATTTTTATTGTTTCCTGCTTCATGAGAGTGGTCTTCGAAATATGTAATGCAGGGAGGTAACATTGTCCCTCTGCGCGTCATAACGGCGTGCTGTTTCTTCACTGTGGCACCGGGTGGTGTTGAGTTGTCATCTTCATACCTCGTCGCTGTACCGTTGGGGAAAGAGCCCCGGTACCCTTGAAAAGGATACTGGGTAAGCCCCAGAGCCGGTTTTGGCCCTTTGGAGTGTAATATTTGTGATTTTTTACCACTGGTTATTGGAGTAGGTATTAACTAACAGTATAGCTGAAGAGTTGACATTTCCAGGGTTCAGTTTCAGGATAGTCCATGTGATAGGACTTTTTTCCCTGTCATCATCCTGCTGTACTGCGCGTTGGTTAAACCGCGGTCACCTGTCTTCAGTTTCTCCTCCGTTTAGGAACTTGATTGCCCTCAAGACTGGGGGCTTTCTACCATTAATTTTGTTGTAATCCTGCGCTATGCCCATTTTTAACTTACTCCATCGTAAAAGCAAATACGTGGGCCTAGAGATCACTTAATTACTTACTTACTTACTTACCTACTTAGTTACCTACCTACTTACTTATTTACTTACTCCATGTAGCAGAGTCCTTCTTGAGAAGCTAACCGGTTCTCAGCTAGTCAAGAAATTCCTCGCATTTTATGGAGCCCAAAGGTTCTTTACCGCATTCACAAGTGCCCGCCATCTGTCCCTATCCTGAGCCAGCTCGATACAGTCCATTCCCCCACATCCCCCTTCCTGAAGATCCATCTTAATATTGTCCTCCCATCTACGCCTGGGAGAGATCACTATAAGGAAAAAGACTAGGAAAGACTCTATAACGTGCCACGAAGTGATAGAAGGGGAGTGGAAGTATAGCTGTCCCTATTCGTAATCTCTGTACTAAAGTGGGCTGGGTGGTCAAACGCCACGCCACGGCCGCTGCACTCCCACGAGAGAGCCACGGTTCCCACTGTAGAGGAGATTGGATGAATCGCAGTGCCAGTATGAAGGGAAGAAAATCTCTTTCCCTGTGGGGTTCGAACACTCGGACCGCCAAGCCCGTAGCGAGTCGCTTTTATACCGTCTATTCGTCGCCCTACCAGATCACCATGCTGTAACTTTTGAAACTTTTGGCGTTATTTCACTAACCTTGATATAAAAATTATTCAGGGGAAGGGCACTCAAAAGTCATGACTCGATAATTTCTTGTACTCAATAAAAATCCTGGAAGACGCGAAATTCTTAGGCGAAAGCTACAATGTGGGAATTTACTTTAGGGTAGCGAAGTGACGTATTATACTAGATATTGGAAAGAGTATGAAATTTTTGTTAAGGAAGTGTTGACTGTAGAATGCGCACGATATAACAAGGTGGCTTCAGTGCGAATATTTTCTTGGGTTTTAGGTTGTGTGGCGTTAACTGACAAACTACTGGAATTGGGAATTGGGCGTGATCCACATCGTACGCCAATAGTTGATGAACTTACGTACTAAGTTCTCTATGAAATACTGTGTTGCAGTGAACAGTTAGGGACATAGCAACACTATGCAACGCTGGAGTTGTAAATGATGTTTTAAATGTAAACAGACTCTGTGCATAAGAAAGTTCTTCACAAAAAATACAATTAACCAACAATAATAATGCCAATAGACGTACACAATTAGAATGCACGATAGGAAAGCGTGTTTTAGGTATTCTACCTGTTGTATTTGAATCGAGTTGCCTCGGAAATTAATTGTGGAAGTAATGCAGTCTGGCATTTGCTCGCCCTTTAGAAGTCACCATCTTGTTAATCCGCAAATGTTTGCTTCGTGAAAGCAAGACGTTGGTTTGTATAGTATGGTGACATTCGCCATTCTCTTGGAAGTCTGTAATAGTGTAAGACCATGGTATTGTTTATTTTTGGTAGAAATTCTTTGTTTTCTGCGCTTTTGGAAAAGAAATTGAGCTCTAGCTAAGGAATTGCGGGAGATTGGTTATGGTTTGGAATTTGTAACTTTCATACGAAATTGCTTTTGAAGTTCATGCTTGTCGTTTACATGGTGGGAACCCGTTTTTAGAACGGATTTTTCACGCGAATGTTCTTCGCTGGTAGCGTGAAAATTGTACTGTCAGAGACAACATGGAACTTGGAGAATGTTCCGTTGAAATGCAGGTCTGTATACATCTGAACCTACTTACTGTCTTGTACATCTGGCGGTACGACTCGTCGATGTATCTGTTTGTTTCTGTCAGGACTGAGTGCCTTTGTTAGCGACAAATGTGTGACAGTGCGCTGCATTAAGAGATTGCATCACTGAGTGTTAAAATACGTGTCTTGTCGCGACTGTACATATACACGTAATGCGTGCATTGTATTCCTGAGGGTGCGATAAATACTTCAGGCGTGGTCATTGCACTACACTATTATGCATAAGTGTTTTGGGCAGGTTTTTGTAATAATAATAGTAGTAGTAGTAGTAGTAGTAGTAGTAGTAGTGGTAGTAGTAGTAGTAGTAGTAGTAGTAGTAGTAGTAGTAGTAGTAGTAGTAGTGGTAGTAGTAGTAGTAGTAGTAGTGGTGGTGGTGGTGGTGGTAGTAGTAGTAGTAGTAATAATTTTTCATTATCACAACCACTTCGCGTGGGCCGAGATACCATAGTTGGTATAGCGACTCACTAGGGCGGGACGGTCTGGGGATCGAATCCCGGTTCGGGCGACATTTTCCGCAACCGTCCAGACCGGCCCTGGGGCCTACGCATCGGGTTTCTTTCCCGGGTAAAGTGGCCGGTGCGTGACCTTGACCATTCATCCCCGACTAGCACCGAGGTTAAAAAATAATAGAGCGATTAGTATGGCAGTATATGTGCGTGGCACTTACCGTCAAACACAACTATTTTATTGGCTAATTAGCCAATAAAATAGTTGTGTTTGACGGTAAGTGCCACGCACATATATTGCCATACTAATTGTATATCACACAACGGGGATGACGCACATAAAGAATAGAGCTATACCACTGCTCCCCCTCTGGGCCTTCACGGCCTGTTTTAGAGTGAAATTTAACCTTACCTTACCGCCATTTTACATTAACGTTTGTTTGTATTGACCATCTTGACCAAAAAGCAGACGCCTTTTTTAAAAGATGATGGCCACATTTCTTGGCAATAAATGTTTCACCGTTTATTGAACCCGAAGTTTTGTGACTTCATAAGTGACCTCCGATAGAATCTGTCAAGAGTCAATGACGTTCAATCCACATGTATTCCTCTAAGACCTGTTTTAATACGTTGTTATCCGTCCATACACTCGTAGGTCTTCCACGTAGCCTTTTCCCTCTGTGTTCAGTTTTCTGAATAGAATGTTCTGTTCATATCTCGTATCTCCCATCGCATGCTCTTCGATTTATTCACAGTAAACATTATTTGTCATTTTCATCTCCCACTCCGCACGGAACAAGAGAGAATGAATTACGGAGCCGTGTGAACACCTCCACGGGTGTCAATTTTCTCTCTGGTTGGTTCAACCGAGGGTAGCCATTGAACTGATCACTATGCAGAGCTTCATCTCATTATCCCCTCGCCGTTTGAGGGTCAGTTTGTGTCACTGAACCGAAACAGCGCAGACACGCCCACTGAAAAGGTCGCACTTCAAACTGAGATTAAACTGAAAACTCGTGTGATGTCGTTCTTAATTAAATCTTTGAATTCTGGTTAGTGGTTGCTGCAGTATGTTTCACGTTGCTGCAGGACACTAAAACTCACGACTTGTGTCCGCTACTAATTGAAAGTGCTTGTGCCGTGTTCTCTGACATCTAAGGTTCAGGTTGGAAATTAAACTTCCGTGAAGTTTGTTGTAAATATAAACAACCACAGTAAAACGGTTTCAAGTGTTCTGCATAATGCGAAAGGTACATCTTGTGAAATTGAACACGTGAAAGGTGGGGTTATACTTGTACTTCCGCTGTGACATAGCGCTATTACATTGTTAAGGGGGCTAGACGTTGGGTTTTAATGTATTGTTTCACGAAACAATTTCTGAACACAAAATAACTCTCGCCTGCATGTTGTTATTGTGCGCAAATACTCGTTTGTGCCTCCTAACACGAGTTCAGCTTTTGAATTAAGAATTCCCTTCCATCTTGTCATTTTCTGTGATTTATACACTAAACGGTGTGAGACTGAGCTTAGTGCAAAAGTGAGACTAAAGCCGATCCGTGTAAGTCGCTTGCTGCTTTGCATGTGTCGGTCTTTTTAAAAGCAGCACTCTTACGCGGTTCAATTACATTTCTTTTCACGCGTGTGTGTTTGTGTGTAGAATGAAGTAGCCTGTAACTCAACAAATTTAGTGACGCATGTACCTTACTTTCACGTTGTGGCACTCTTAAGTTCATGGCGTATCGTAGAATACGGCATGTAGTGAGATTAGAATCAAAATCTGTACATTCAACCAAGTTAATGATAAGTGTTTGGGTAGTATTTAGTGTGTGAAGCATGTTAGATAATATACTTATCTGGAAAGTTCTGAATTTTAGCATTTAGGGTGCTTTGTTAGACCACAGAAGGGGTGCTGAGATGAAAGTACACTCTTACAATACCACCGAGATTAATAAGAGAAAGATCGGCAAATACATATTAATAGAAATAACAGTTAAACTATTTAAGTTACAGAAAGGGGTAATTTGAGATTGGTAACATGAAGCATGTGTATTTAAGGATGACACCGAAAGACCGTAGCAGAACAAATGGCGTTTCTGCGGCCTGCGAGGTGTACAAAAATAGATCAGGAACGAAGCACGTATAGCAGAAAAATTACGTTTTCAGACATTATCAGTAAAGTGAAGACGTGGCTGCAACACGTACACTTTACAAACGGGACAAAAAATACCAACGCAGGCTCTGGCCTAGAAAACACCGGGGCCTAGATATTCTGAACGCCTGCAGGAACGACACAGAGGCCAAATGACAGCTAGAAATGGCGCGTTTACGGACAGATAGGACTCTGTTAATCAGGCATATCGAGATTATGAAGACAATGCGTTTCGTCGTTACAGATTCGCGATTATTTTGTAAAACCACGATATCTTGATAGTATTGACATACAACAAAACGTGTCCTCCGCCAGTAATTGAAGAGGCCGGAGTATGAAAATTGACTCCACGTGTCCTCAGCATTTGTGCAACATTGTGTGGGCCTTCTTTCAGGAATATCGAATTTTGACAGACTTTTGTGTCAGTATCGATGGAATTCCCTGATATTTTTCGTACTTTGGTAACCAGCTGTTATAACGTACAAACCCTTAGGTATAATTTACCTATGCGCCCTTGGCCATAAGCTGTTACTGAGCACATCTCACGGTTTAGAGTTTCATTCAAAGAACCGAAGTAGACTTAATCAAATACGTACAAGGACGCTGACTTTAACACGATGGTGTGTCGTCGTGTCCTTTTGGCGCTCCTAAACACGTAAAATAGAGACCTATGCGTTTTCGTAGGGAGTTCATTTATACGGTGATTAAAGTCTGTCGCAGTTAGCCACACTGTAATGAAGGTGCTGTAGTTCACGCTGTCGCCATGCAGATGTCTCTTCTTGTTTTCATAACGTTAACGGTTTGCTCCCTTCAGTCCTTTAATATGTTCTCCCGATCTCCTTCTTAATATGGATCTTCAATATCCGATTGCAGCAATATTCAATATTATCACAGAATTATCATTATCGAAGTCACTGAAGTTAAAAGCTTGTGAAATACGTCTTCCAAGTAACCTCTAGTGACACACCCTTCATTCAGGGTGTTATGAAAATCACTGCGCAGACGCAGCAGCCTGCAGCGCGCTGTAGATATGGTTGCCATTGTTGGCCTCCACCGTGACCGAAACATATGCAGTCGAACCCGCTTATAACGACATCTGTATATGCGACACCTCGTTTATTGCGTCAGATATGCTGTGGTACCAATTAATTACTCACTGTAACCATAACATTATACTCCTCGGCCAGAACAACACTCATTTGTAACGACACAAAATGTTCCCTTTTATGTTGTAACCAAGTTCTGCTGTAGTTCCGTCGTTGAACTCACAATTTCAAGCCAGAATAGTGCATTGTACTTCACTACTGCTTTCCATCCCCCCGTCCTTTATGAGCACTAGTAAAACGACTTTTCTTAATGCTGGGTTTACTTTAATTTTAATTTGATATTTTGTCACATGTACACAAAACTATATAAACAATCGCTGTTGATGGCATCAGCGAAGGTCAGCTTTATGTATTTTCAAATACATTATAGTTGTCGGTTGGGTATGGGTCACAGAAAGGGGCAGTAAGTGAAAGTGTGTCACTTGTTTTGTAAGGTCTTGTCGCGGGCCACCACGTCTACAATACCAAAGTAACTCGTAAGTACTAAGCTGTCTAGAGACTGGCGTTGCAGGATGCGAACGTTTGATGTTAGGCCTTTGCCATAAGCTATGTGCGGTGACATTTTCTGTCTGCTGTAGAGAACAGTGGAAATGCTACTGAAAGTGTTTTGAAATTAGCGTGACGTGACTGAGTAACAGCACGAAACAGAACCTTGTGTCCAGAGGTGAAGCATATTTTGTAAGGTATCTCTCATTTCCAGATTCATCAATGAACTATATGGAAAAATTTATGCACATGTACTGATGTCATTGGGTTAGTCAAAAACGTCGGACGTTTCATGCATCCCGAAGATTCATGACCTGGCTCACAAGAGGGTCAATGTTAATTCGTTTCACACCTTATTGTAAGATATATTTTAATAGTGTCTCCTCATATCCATTCTTGTTTTCGCTTTAGGTCTTAAGACTTTCTCTTGTATTTCTCATTTTTTCCATGCGTGCTACCGTCCCCATCCATCTGAACCTGCTCTTCAACTGCTTCATTGTCGCAGCCATTAGCTGTTATGTCGTTCATTTGGTACCTTCGACTACAGCAGCAGTTATCGATGTGATGTTATAAATTACGTTCTGACACGCGTATATTGTACTTTTTTGTAGCTATAAATTTTATAAGAAAATTTACAGAGATGACAAAGTATACCCCTTTGGCCTTAAACTGTTCCAGTATCAGGTGGAAGGAAACGGCAGCCACTTTCGTGATGCAGTACGTCGCAGTATTTGAGCTTCGTACTTTTTGAATTCAAAGTATTTTTTTTAACTTTATAAGTGTTAGTAAGGGTACCGCGGTAGCACAGTGGTTAAGGTGCTGTGCTACAAATCGGAAGGTCGCTGGTTCGATCCCAGCTGGTGTCATTGGAATTTTTCATTGACATAAATTCCTTCCGATCGCATTATGGACCTGGGGTCGACTCAGCCTCTAACGGAAATGAGTACCAGGAGCATTTCCTGGGGGTAAAAGCGGCCGGTGCATAAGGCTGGCAACCGTACCACCATCCTGTGCCGTTGTCATGAAATCTGGGAACATTAACTTCCTGGAACCCTCTGGGCCACTCCATGCCTCTAATTGGACTGCTTTACCTTTTTCATAGTGTTAGTAACCTCTTATGTATTGGGTGTTATGGCTGTCGTATCAGACTTCGTTTGAATATTTAGGAGTTGTATGTTGAAATACGTCCTGCGCTAATAAACGTACTACCGCATCTCCATAATCCGATATATAGCTGTGACACTAAGAACCCGAACCATCTTATTATTAGATTCAGGATCCTTTTCGTCACGTAACCGCACTCTGTCATCCAACGTAAAGTACACACGTCTGTCATTAAGACACTAATTGACAGACTTACTACATGACCATCATTCCAATCCTATTGCTTCTTTTTGTGATGTTACACATGTCAATAAAACTTTAATGAAATGTTGATCTTGTTGCAAGATTTAACTCTTTCTCCGTGGAGATGTTATTGGCCTGTGTTTACTGTGTGGAGTTTTACAAATATACACCGTGTTCTGTTTTGTAACCGGGAACTTGTTTCTTTCAGGATTTATCAACTGCAACACGAACGCTCTGCAGTCACTAGCTCAGCTGCATGGTAAGTTTGTGCAACTTAATTTTCATAGCTGTGTTTTAATATACGCCGTTTTCTTATTTGCTTTAGAAAGCTTGTTGGAGCCAAGCTCGAGGCAGTGTATCCTGTTTATTGCGTTATGTTTATTAAAGAAATGAAATCTGTGGAATTGTTCGTTGTGGAAAGTTTCTCTTTGGGTACGGATTGAGGCAATTGCGACGTTTTGGATTCAGTAAATTGTCGGAATATCGACATTTCGACTTGCAGTCTGAGGAAGGCCATGCAGAGAGAGCTTCCTGTTGCTTTGCATGTGACTACGACCCTGATGGCCAGGGTTGAAGCCGATGCTGAACAACCTAGCCATTTTTGGGTGCGTTTGCAAAATTTAGAAAAGCGAGTATTAGCTTCGTCATGTCTGTCTGTCTGTCCGTCTCTCCGCGTGGAACAGTTCTGCTTTTTTATATTTATGTTTACACAACCCGTGTTTCACCAATAGGTATATCACGGGATATTTACAGAGATTGAGTACAGAGTTGTAACCAATGTACCAATATCAACCTAAAAACTATAAGGCATATCAACCTAAAAACTATAAGGCAAACTAAAGAGATTGAGTTTAAAACGCTACAGACAAAGCATGATGTCTTGAAGACATTGTGAAGGAAGTTAAAATCTTCTGTTAACTTATGTACCTAAATTAGTACACAACAACAAGAAGATATAAAACATCTTTATACCGACAAGAAAAACAGAAAAGTAATTTAGCCTTGAAGGTTCCAGTCAGTGTTGCGGTCAGTACGTTGTTTTGGAGTTGTTATGGAGTTTGATTGCGCTTCTGTTGTTTTTGGAGTGAGTGGAGGATGTTTCTGAGGAAACTTGTGACGCCGACGGTATTTATGTGATGTTTTAGAATCAGAGGTGGGGGAAGGGTACAGTTCTGCTTCCACTGGACGGATTGTCATGAAATTTTATATATGATTATTTTTCGAAAATCTGTCGAGAAAATTCAATTTTCATTAAAATCTGGCAAGAATAACAGGTATTTCACATGAAGACTTATGCACATTTGTGGCTCTGTCGTTGAATTATTCTTATAATGAGATGATGTAGAGAAAAAACACACACACTTTATGTTCAATAACTTTTTTCCGAAAATCATGTGGTTTCTGAGGTACTGTGAAAAAAAAGTTAGAACCAGACTGGCCACAGATGACAGCGTAATACGGCGCTTTCAGTTTTCATGTTGCATAACTAGGGTAAAAATACAGACATACACTCAGAATGTGTAGTGTTAGTTACTGCTTTTCCTCGGCAATTATGGCTACACGAATGCGCCTCGGTTTTACATTATAGTGCATTGCCTGCCATGTTGCTAATTGGAATACAAAGGAAGCCGTCATTCCGTAATTAGATATGCGGATTTGTTATTTAAGGTCTCCCCTTGTAAAAGTTCGTTTGGATCGAGCTTGTAAATGGCTGCCTTGAATTCTCTGAAGCAGAGCAGAACAAGTCGATGCCAGAAAAAATGCAGATCTTGGTGGAATCTGAAGGTATTATCTTGAATTTATGTTATAACACAAATATTTAACCAATCCGTTTTGTAATTTGAGGCACTGTAGGCATGCTTTGAGATTTGAGCTTGGAATTTCAGTGTGGTTGTCGAGAGAATGGCAGGTAGTTCATTGAATTAGGCCTTAGTGTATTGGAGTTGAGGGGAGGGTGGTTGTTCAGTAGGATGAACTCCTATTGTGTTAGTTGCATTCACCCTCCAGCGCGGTTTGAACACTTATCCAATTGTGGATTGTCTCATTCTGGTACATCGTGTTGATTGAGGGAATTGGATAATGTGCCTCGGTCGGGAGTCGAGTGAGGGTCCGTAGACCTGTAAATCAAGAGCGACACAGAGATCTGAAACTTAGTGACGGGTATTGACAGGAATTCTGAGAAACCACAGTGTTAGGTGATTGCACATTGCTAAAGAGTTTAATGTTGTACTTCCTGTAGTAGTTTTTTGTGTTACGAACACGTTACTTCTCCATGCTTTCAGGAATCAGTGACGTTGTGTTGTTGTTTCTTTGTCGTAACTGTTGTTTGTTCTACCGATTGCTGCTAAAGCAAGGTATAAGGATCTCCTGTTGTGGAATTCCCGCAGTCATGTTTTTAAATCTGTTTAGGATTTATAATAAAGCGTTCATTATAGATGTCAAATTTGCATTGACTCTTTTTATGCAAACGAAAGAAATTACCCGCTGAGGAACACAAGCTACGACTAGATTTTTGAATTTGTTAATTTCTGTGAAAACAAATAATTTACTACTTGTCATTGTTCGTCATTTTGTGCACATCGGGGGAAGTCGTTATAGATACCATGTGTGAACAAAAATTCCTTAACAAAACATAATTTTTTATAATTTTCCATGGCACAATAACGTTTAGTGAGTCGGGGCTTCCCCATCATCGAGGCTTCACGATCACACTCAGGCACACCACACTCGGTAGGACTCCTCAGGGCGAGTGATCAGCTCTTCGCAGAGACCTCTACCTGACAGCACACAACACTCACAAGAGACAGACATCCATGCCCCTGGCGGGATTCGAACTCAGAATCACAACAAGCGAGCGGCCGCAGACTCACGACCTTAGACCGCGCGGCCTCTCGGTTCGGCAAAACCCGGCATAAATGTGGTTAAATTTACTCTGTAGTTTGGTCCCCCCCCCCACGGACTAACGTATTTTAAAGATATTTTATTATGATACGGTAATGAGCGTCACGTGAATTAGTCCAAAAACCGCAGTGGGTGAAGTGTAGTTAGGTCTTCCCCTGCAGGGAAATCTGAGAATACATTACCGGAGTTCAGATTTTCGTTCTTCTGGGTTATGACGCCGCATAACATTCCACAAGAACGGAAACCTCATTAAATTCCTGTAAGTCACTGTTTTAACTACCGAATGCAATAATCCGTTGATATATGGTTGTACGGAAGGAGCTGGAAGATGGCAGTCGTTGCCTGTGGAAGGGCGTAAGGGGAAATACAGTGAAACTTGAAACTCCTGCACTATGTACTTAATATTTTCTCGCAAAGCTTACTCACCAGTGTGTCTGACGTTGCACCATTTTTACGTCCTTCCAGTCCTATCAAACCTGCACAGCGAAGTGTTATCGATTCTGTTGTCACGTTAGTTATACTGTGCCTGTAATCCTGCGGTGAGAATGGAGAAGAGCCACGAAAGCCCTGTGTCAGGACGTGCGGTAAATCGGGGGAGGTTCCGAAATGTTACCGCCGAATGAAAGTGTCGAACCTTACTGATGTATCAGTCTTCTCGATTGGATGAGGGTTTGGGGTAGCATTTAAGGGGTTCGGGATGAAGCACAGTAGGGTAAGATGGTTTGCATTCTAAGCCATTATCAAATTAAGGATGCAGATAATGTAAATGTACGTTGTATTGCACAAAGAATCAGCATTCAGTTCTTAACGATCTCTAACAAAGATACCACGTAAGCTCATTATCTTCCAAATCGTGTACTGTTTTACTGATATCACCCTGTAGAATCATCCTATCTTGCAGATAAGGAAACAAGCAAACTCATTCATTCATTCTGTAGTCTCTCTTACGATAGATCCATAGCCTCTTCCAAAGTAAGTTTTCCTCAGAATACGCTCTAGTGCTTCCTCTTTCAATTTCCAGTATCCTCACGTTTCCTTAACCTTTAGACGCCTAATGTCAACTATAGTGGTCGTACGGCACCGCTAACCTCTAAAGTTGCATTTTATATATTTATTCAACAAATATAGGTATTGAGTATTTTAAACATGGTCTATACTCTCCTTTTTTTTCTCTCTTCAAAATGCAGTTTGTTTCATAATTCTAACGTATTTGGTTCCTGTATTTTTCACATTTTATATACAGGGTATGCTAAAATTAAAAAATAATTCCGGCGCCAAAAGGTTAAAGGTCATCCAGTAGCTTCTTACACCTTCTTCCTCGTCTTCTCGTTATTTCTATTCTTCCTTCTATATTTCCTTCAGTAACGTGTTTTAGAAAGCAGTTCCTACGCAAGATATGTCCAGTTCTATTTATTGTATGTAGGATATTCCTCTCCTCTTTTACTCTAATAATACTCAATTTATCACACGATCGGTCCAGCTGATCTTCTCCATCCTTCTCCTGCAGCACATTTCAAAACTTTCCAGGTATTTTTGATCTACTTACCCTGGTGTCCAAGCGTCAGCAACATTACACACTTATACTCCAAATGTAGCACTTTACTAGTTTATTCCTTCAATTTAAGTCCAATTTGCTGATGAAAAGAGTCTTCTTGTTGAATGCTGCTTTTGCAAGCAAAGTAAACAGTTGAATAATCACGTGCCTAATTGAATGAAAATGTGGTACAAGTACCGAAATCACGTTTATAGAAACATAAATTACTCGTTGGCGTCAGGATGTTGCTTATTTCTCTAGCCTTCGATTCTTGCCCATGACTTCGTGCACTGTGTGAATATTACTGTGATCTTTTGTAATATTTGGCTTACCTCAGTGTGAAATTGTTTCTCATACTTGCAGTAAACGCGTAGAAGAAGGAAAAGTTTAGTACAACGTAATCTACGCAACGAAAAATGTAGACAGAAAATATACTATCTCTGTTGTCATTATTTTCTAATGCATAGTCTGTAAATGAATGTTGAATGCGAAATTGATAAAGAGGTAGCATACAGTAAATAAATGTATGTAAAAATTTGTTATTTTTCTCAAAATTACAATTACTTCTTTTTTAGTGCATACATTTATAGCCGTACAGATCAGTTACTGTTATTGCCATAGCTACTATTTCTGGGTGTCGTTACGCAAGTGCAGATTGTCTGCTTTGTATTTGTTGGATATAAGGTCAAAGTTACACACCATACTGGGTTTGTTAGTGTTGTCGTACATGCAATATTTCCTATAAAATGTGGAGATATTTTTGTGATCTCGATACACATTGTCAGATGCCTATTTCCGGTGTTTCTTTAGCTGTCGCTATGAATCTGAAAATTCCTCCCCTCCCCCCCTCCGTATTGTTATTTTACATTTCACAGTAAACGTTTCATTATAAAATGCACGTTCTTCGAAGACCCGGTGTAGTATCATGCCTAATCTAAGGGTTCCAGTATTCAGTGTCGCTTGTGTCGTTCCCCAACCCCCATACAAGTTGGCGCGTCCACCATCTTGTTAAAACTATTAAACAGTAGGAACTGGGATGGCTATCAGCTGTTTCAAATACTGTATATATATATATATATATATATATATATATATATATATATATATACACACTAAAAAATATTTTTCACACGTGCGATCATATAGCAGGTATTTTTTTAGTTTGTAATATGAGAGAATAAAAATATTTTTATCAAAATAAAACAATAAAGAGAGAGATGTATATCTGCTGTTAAAAATACTATATATATATATATATATATATATATATATATATATATATATATATATATATATATATATAGACACGCTAAACATGGTAATCTCGTAGCTTAGTTTTGTTCCTTGAATGAAGTACATTAGTGTAAAAAGTGCAGAGAACTCCACACACCGGCCGTGATGGCTGCTTGATTCCAAATCTGTCTGGATGTTGCAGCGTTACTTACATGTGTTTTAATTACTCAGCGCTGAGATGAGGGACACAAATAATGCACTAATAATTCTTGTGAAGAAGTCCTTTGGAAGACGTAACTTCGAAGACCCAGGATATGGAGTCGTACTGTTGCTGTGGACGTTCGGCACAAGCTTTGATAATGGGTGGACAGATGGGACCCATTTTCAGAATCGTGGCCAATGACGAAATGTCAGTGGGCTCTATTGAAATTTTTTACTTTATCACATTGAATATTCTGCTCTTACTGTTTGGTTTGTTAGTTATATTTGTGTAATTTGTGACACGTAATATACACTACGGAATGTGGAATATTACCTTATCGGACAAGTATTTTAATAAAGCCTGTTTTAATATTATCATTCCATCTATGCCTAATCTCCGAACTTAAACTTTCGACTAAATTTTGACGTGCAACATCCTGTTGTGATATTTAGTAAATCAATGCACAAAGTTTGATAAGAGTCGACACACAACTAAATCCTATTTTGTTTAGTGGAACCTTTCAGTTGACATTGTTGTTACAAAATGTGTTAGCATTACATTTTAAAACAATCTTCTTTATGTTTTTGAACCGAATGATGATACGTGCCGGACTGTTATTACCAATTTTGACATGCGACATTTTCTTGTGTTATTCAGTACATAAACACACTTAGTTTTGATAACAGTCTAAACCGAGCTGAGTTCTACAAAAGTGAACAACATGGAATTTAGTTATCGAACTAGATTGGTGTGTATATACTTGTCTGACACAACTATATAATGATAGAGATATGTATATAATTTCAGTATCTGAAGTGAAACTATTATAGGATGGAATAAAAGTGAGGTGGGTAAGGACCGTAAATTGGCAAATAGTAGTGTGGAAGAACTTTGTGTATGGGTTTACTTTCGACTAAAATTTTGTGTGCATTTCTCATTACTCCCACGTTTGGTGCCTTCTTCATCTCATTATCGGATTTTCTTTTCCGTCAAGTTATAATTATGTTTTACTTTTCATTTTTGAAACCAACATTTGTTTGTAATTCCAAAACAGTAGGAAAAATAGTATGAGAACGGAAATTAAGAATGATGTAAATTGAGTTCACCAACAGAATATGCTCGTCAAACGTAAAGGGATTAATATGCATTCATTTAAAATACCAACAAATGCACTTTGTATTTAAAATATTATAAAACCTCACTTGGTTAAAAACACTTTAAAAACATTCATAGGAGACCTATGAATGTTTTTAAAGTGTTTTTAACCAAGTGAGGTTTTATAATATTTTAAATACAAAGTGCATTTGTTGGTATTTTAAATGAATGCATATTGATACAACATGCACGGTGAAAGATTAAAAAAAAAGGGGGGGGATTAATGTGGTTGAGGATTTGTGTTTATTTAGTATGCCCTACCCAGCAAAAACGAGTCTCATTGCTAGTCTAGTCGTTTTCCGAAGACTGTCGACTGAAATGGCAACGTCTTACCGATAAGCCAATTCGAAAAATATTGTGTAGAGTAGGCCATAGATATCCAACGGCCTATGGCCACATTTGTAAATTGTGTATACACCATGCAAATTACACAGTAGTTTAGGAGGTTAGGTGTACCACTTATTGTTATTTTTCCACGTGCGGGCCGCTAACCAACCCATAATAACGGATGTGGCCCTTTGCCATAAGAAGTTTGGAGACTCATGGGTTAGGCCATTTGGAAATATTAGGAGTAATAGAAATTCTAAGAAGTATCTTACCATTAATTTAATTCGAGCAAAGCTCCATTAATGCAGCCATTTTTAGAAATTAGAGAAGATAGTAATGCGTAGGAATTCTAAGTATTCCGTATTATTACTAACAACCAATATGTCCGCATAACTTATGATTGTTTACACGGAAGAGGAAAGGGTAAACGACATCAATTTATTTCTCGTGATTACACTGCGAACATATTAATGCGAGAAACGGTGGTTTTTAACTTCGTGCTGTGCTTTGTGGTTGACTGGAGGCGCCGTTGCGTGTGACCACAGCAGTGAAAGTGTGCGCGCTCTGTTGCTCAGGTCCTCTGGCTGTTGCTGGCTCCTGAATACGAACGAGTCTGCTGCAAGAGAAGTTCCTTTTGTGACTGTGACAGTCCGGCTGCTTGATGATTAACGTTAATCGTGCCTCACAAGGCACTGAGTTGCATCGTTTCAAAACTGGCATCACCGATTTATGAAACTGCATCTTTATGATAGCCTGGTGTTTATGTTAGAGCCGGAGGCGGCGATGATGACAATGATATCCCACTACATCCGAATAACAGCAGTGCTTGGCCATGTCCCGTTCTACGCATATTTATCATTCAAGAGTAACTGTTGACAAAATTTGTAATTGTTGTGAAACCTATAATTGCAGATTGGCCACTATAACACATGAAGGAGAACAAGAACATGTGGCTCATAATATCCCATTTCGTTTCTTCTTTCACGTAATGAGGATTTCGCCAAAGAATATTCAAATCGATGCTGCAGCACTTAACGCACGTGTGTTATAGTGTAGTCTACGTTTCTGCATTACAGTAGATTGCTCTTCTTACATCTCATTACTAACAGCATCCATTCATAATTCATGTTAGTATTAGCGCGTCATTTGAGTGAAAAAAAAATTCGAGGTAAAGGGGCAGATTTCTGTTGCGTAGACACTGTAAAAGGAACTTAATTTGAAATGTGGTACGTGGATCAGAATCAAGATAATTAATTCTAGCATAAACTGTAGCTTCTGTAGAGTATTGCAATTCTCAGCATAACGCCAACTTTTGTAGTTTTCGGGGTGTGGGGGCTGCACCCACGTTGCTGTTGCCTTTTCGCCACATTAGCACTGTGTTAATCCTTTAGAACACCTACAAGCAAAATCTGTGTCGCTAGCACGCCTTTCATAAGTAAGGGGGGGGGGGTCTCTCATGT
>Ga0131853_10001163_pt1 | contig 47913 bp, 46 predicted proteins | sample TergutLab28metaG_FD_92764 | JGI IMG/M metagenome (GOLD analysis project Ga0131853, IMG submission 92764) | Labiotermes labralis P1 segment gut microbial communities from Petit-Saut dam, French Guiana - Lab288 P1 (version 2) (version 2) | ecosystem: Host-associated > Arthropoda: Insects >... | reverse complement strand
CGAAGGCCTCCAGGTTGCATGAAGCGGTGAATTAGACAGCTCCACTTCACAACCGGAGGCCTTCGCCTACTGGCGGGTCAACGCCGTGTCAGCAAACAACGTCCCTGGACATCACACCTAGGCATCCTCGCCCGACATGAAAGAAGGCCCCGCGAGGGGCCTTCTTCCGTCTCCCGATCTGTCGGACCGCGTGTGCGGTTCAGTCGAACTCGGTGTCCTCCCCGTCGGCGACGGCGTCGGAGCCGGCGATGGGCTCCTCGTCGTCGGACGGATCGATTGCTTCTTCGCGCACCTCATCGAGATCCGGCCCCTCGGCCGGGTCCAGGGTGTGGTGCCGGTGGGTGATCTGGTTCATGTTCCTGGTGTACCCCCGCGTGCGCACATCCGACACCCCCGGAATCAATACGCTTGAACGCGACCCCGACGACGTGTCCGCCGCATGCGGCGAGCGAGGAACCAGAACCCGAGAATGACCGCTCATCCATCGCGGCGCGCCGGCGGCACCGATGTCGCCGCGGCGCTCGACCCGGGGCATCCCTTCGCCACTCTCATGCGCCTGCTGGCGCCGCACCGCGGGCGGCTCGCGTGGGCCGTCGCGATCTTCGCGATCAAGGACAGCCCGGTGTGGCTGCTGCCCGTGATCACGAGCAAGGCGGTGGATGTCGTCGTGCACGGCGGCCCGATGGGCACGCTCGGCTGGCTCTCGGCGGGCGCCGCGGTGCTGCTGATCCAGAACTACCCGACGCACGTCGGGTTCACCCACCTCTACCAGGGGGCGGTGCGCTCGATCGGCGCCGACATCCGCAACACCCTCACCGAGCACCTGCAGAGCCTGTCGATCGGTTTCCACTCGCGGTCGAACGCGTCCGTGCTGCAGAACAAGATCGTGCGCGACGTCGAGAACATCGAGCTGATGTTCTCGCAGGCGGGCGCGTCCGGCCTGTCGGCGGTGTTCGTGCTCATCGGCGCGCTCGTGATGACCTCCGTCAACGTCCCGCAGTTCCTGCCCGTGTTCGCGCTCGCCGTGCCGTGCGGCGCCGGCATCTGGTGGGCGATGCGGCGCGGCTCGCAGGCGCGCAACGAGGAGTTCCGCCGCCAGATGGAGCTGTACTCGGCGCGCGTCGGCGAGATGGCCGCGATGATCCCCGTGACGCGTGCGCACGGTCTCGAGCACGTCGCGACCGAGCGCGTCTCGCAGGTCGCCGAGGATGTCCGCGCCCACGGCCTGCGCCTCGACATGCTCAACGGGCGCTTCGGCGCGGCCAGCTGGGTCGCGATGCAGCTGCTGTCGGTGGGCTGCCTGCTGCTCGCCGCCGTGTTCGCGGTCGCGCACTGGGTGCCGATCACGCCGGGCCAGGTGGTGCTGCTCGGCACCTACTTCTCGGCGCTCACGGGCACGGTCACGACGGTGCTGAACCTCGTGCCGATCCTGTCGCGGGGCGGCGAGTCGGTGCGCTCGGTGGCCGAGGTCATCCAGGAACCCGACCTCGAGCTCAACGCGGGCAAGCGTGAGGTCGCGTCGGTCGCGGGCCGCATCGAGCTGCGCGACGTGACGGTGCGGTACGAGTCGGATGCCACGCCCGCCCTCGACCGCGTGAACCTCGTCGTCGAGCCGGGCCAGACCGTGGCCTTCGTCGGCCGCTCGGGCTCGGGCAAGTCGACGCTCATGAACACGATCCTCGGCTTCGTGCGTCCGACCGACGGCAGCATCCTGCTCGACGGGCGCGACATGCACGAGCTCGACCTGCGCACGGTGCGCCGCCACGTCGCCGTCGTTCCGCAGGAATCGGTGCTGTTCGAGGGCACGATCCGCGACAACATCGGCTACGGCATGGGCTGGGTCTCCGACGAGCGGCTCACCCGCGCGCTCGCCGACGCCAACGCGCTCGAGTTCGTGAGCGAGCTGCCCGACGGCATCGACACCGTGGTGGGCGAGCGCGGCGCGCGCCTCTCGGGCGGCCAGCGCCAGCGCCTGTCGATCGCACGCGCCCTGATCCGCGACCCGCGCATCCTCATGCTCGACGAGGCGACGAGCGCCCTCGACACCCCGTCGGAGGCGCAGATCCAGACCGCGCTCGCGCGGCTGATGCGCGATCGCACGACCTTCGTCGTGGCGCACCGGCTGTCGACCGTGCGCTCGGCGGATGTCATCATCGTGCTCGACCACGGCCGCATCGTCGAGATGGGCGACCACGACGAGCTCCTGGCCGCCGCGGGCCGCTACGCCGAGGCGTGGCAGCTGCAGAAGGGCTGAGCCGGCGCGGGAATGCGCGGCGGCTGCGCCGGAGTTGACGACAGCATGACAACTCTCGGATTCGTCGGCGCGGGGAAGATCGGCGGCACCGTCGCCCGCCTCGCCGCCCAGCACGGTTACAACGTCGTCGTGAGCAACTCGCGCGACCCGGAGACGCTCGCGGAGCTCGTGGGCGAGATCGGCGGGGAATCCCGCGCGGCCTGGGCCGCCGAGGCATCCGCCGCCGCCGACATCGCCATGGTGTCGATCCCGCTCAAGAACATCTGGGATGTCGACCCCGCGCCCCTCGCGGGCAAGATCGTGCTCGAGACCAACAACTACTACCCGGTGCGCGACGGCCGCATCGCCGAGCTCGACGAGGAGCGCAACACCACGACCGGCCTGCTGCAGGACCACCTGCCGTCCTCGCGCGTCGTGAAGATCTTCAACCACATCAACTGGACCCACATCCCCGCCCAGGGCCTGCCTGCCGGCGACCCGAAGCGCCGCGCGCTCGCCATCGCGAGCGACCACGCCGACGCGCTCGAGTTCGCGCGCACCCTGCTCGACCAGCTCGGCTTCGACGCGGTCGAGGTGCCCGTCGCCGAGAGCTGGCGCATCGAGCGCGACACCCCGGGCTACGGCCCGCGCCTCACGGCGGCCGAGCTCACGGCGAAGCTCGCCGAGGCGGAGCGCGCGGTCGTCCACGCCTGACCAGGTTTCCCACTGCGCTGGACGGCGCCGTCTGCGCGCTGCGGTCGGCCGTCCGGCGCAGCTGGGGCCGTCCCGCGCAGTTGAGCCGGGGCTCTACGCCTCGGGCATCCGCTCGGTCAGCAGCAGCGCGAGCGCTGTGACATCCGCGAGCGACTCGGCCGACGACTGCGTCTCGCCCGCGAGCAGCTGTGCCTTCATCGCCGCGTTGTACGACGCGATGAGCATGCGCGTGGCCTGCTCGGCCGGCACGCGGAACCGCACGTCGATGCGGCTGAGCGCGCCGTCGAGCAGCGCCGCGAGTGCCAGCACGGCTTCGTGGGTGTGCCCGGCGTAGCGCACGGCGATCTCGTCGTCGCGCAGCGCGAGCGCCTCGAACTCGGCCTCGAACAGCGCCCAGTTGGCGTCGACGACGGTGAGGCCGAGCACGCGGGTCACGATCTCTTCGACGGCGTCGGCGGTGAGCGGATGCCCCGCCGGCAGCGCCTCGGCGAAGATCGCGTCGACGCCGGCCTGCAGCCCCTCGGTCGAGCGCGCGAACTTCTCGTCGGCGATGGCGAAGAAGAGCTCGACCTTGCTCTCGAAGTTGGAATAGAAGGCGCCGCGGGTGAAGCCCGCGCGCTCGGTGATCTGCTCGACCGACGCGGCCTTGAGGCCGATCTCGGCGAAGACCTCGAACGCGGCCTCGATGAGTCGTTCGCGCGTGTGCTCGCGGCTGCGCGCGGCGGGGGAGTCGGCCTGGCTCATGATCCCCACATCCTCTCAGCGGATTACTCGATACACCAGTGTATCGGGGTGCTATCCTCGGTTCCTGGGTTCGATACATGCGTGTATCGAACGCACGGCACTCCTGAGGAAAGGCAGCGGATGGCATCCGTTCTGTACGCGCTGGGCCGGTGGATCACCCGGTTCCGCTGGGTGGTCCTGGTCGGCTGGGTCCTGATCCTCGCCCTCGTGGGCGGCGGGGCCGCCTTGCTCGGCAAGGGCTTCGACAACTCGATCTCGATCCCCGGCACCGAGGCGCAGCAGGCGCTCGACCAGCTCTCGCGCACCTTCCCGCAGGTCTCCGGCGCGTCGGCGCAGCTCGTGGTCGTCGCGCCCGACGGGCAGCAGATCACCGACGCCGGCATCAAGCAGAAGGTGATCGACGAGGCAGCCGCACTCGGCGAGCTCGACGGCGTCTCGAGCGCGACGTCGCCCTTCGACGCCCACGGCGGCCTCGTCTCGAAGGACGGCCGCGCGGGCATCATCACGATCCAGATGACGGCGCAGCAGAGCGTCGTCACGGATGCCCAGAAGACCGCCATGCAGAACGCGGCCCACGACTTCGCGAAGACGCTGCCGGCCGGCAGCCAGGCGGTGCTCGGCGGCTCGCTCTACGCCGCGAGCTTCCCGACCATCTCGGCCACCGAGGGCATCGGCCTCCTCATCGCGATCGTGGTGCTGGTCGTCACCTTCGGCTCGTTCCTCGCCGCGGGGCTGCCGCTGCTCACGGCACTGCTCGGCGTCGGCGTCTCGCTCACGGGCATCGTGCTGCTCACCGCCCTCGGCCCCGTCACCTCGACCACGCCGATGCTCGCGCTCATGCTCGGCCTCGCGGTCGGCATCGACTACGCGCTGTTCATCATCAGCCGCCATCTCGATCAGCGGCGGCACGGCATGGAGTTCCGCGAGTCCATCGCCCGCGCGCTCGCGACCGCCGGCTCGGCCGTCGTGTTCGCCGGCGTGACCGTCATCATCGCGCTGCTCGGCCTCGCGGTCGCGAACATCCCGTTCCTCACGACCATGGGCGCCGCGGCGGCCCTCGGCATCGCGGTCGCGGTGCTCGTCTCGCTCACCTTCGTGCCCGCGCTGCTCGCGTTCTGCGGCGAGCGGCTGGGCCGGCCGCGGGTGCGGCGCGCCCCCGCCGGTCGACTGAGCGCCCCCGCCGGTCGACTGAGCGAAGCGAATGGAGACCAGGTCGCCGATCCGGATCTCCATTCGGCCGCAAGCGGCCTCAGTCGATCAGCGGGGGACGCCCCCAAGCCGAACCGCTTCTTCCTCGGCTGGGTGCGGGCGGCGACGAAGTGGCCGGTCGTCACGATCGTGGTGGTCGCCGGCATCCTCTCGCTCGCCGCGATCCCCGCGAGCAGGCTGCGCCTCGACCTGACCGACGCGGGCCAGCTGCCGAGCTCGGCGCCCGCGCGCCAGAGCTACGACCTGATCAGCGAGCACTTCGGGCCCGGCTTCAACGGCCCGCTCATCGTGACCGGAACCATCGTCACGAGCACCAACCCGGTCGGCCTCATGAACGACCTCGCGGCCGAGATCACGAAGCTGCCGGATGTCGCGGCCGTACCCCTCGCAACCCCCAACGCCACCGCCGACACCGGCATCATCCAGGTCATCCCGAAGTCCTCGCCGACCTCGCAGGCGACCGCCGACCTCGTGCAGCGCATCCGCGACCTGCGCCCGCACTTCCAGCAGAAGTACGGCGTGACGATCGCCGTCACGGGCTTCACGGCGCTCGGCATCGACGTCTCCGACCGCCTCGCGGGCGCGCTCGTGCCCTTCGGCGCCCTCGTCGTCGGCCTCTCGCTGATCCTGCTCGCGATGGTGTTCCGCTCGATCGCGGTGCCGATCAAGGCGACGGTCGGCTACCTGTTCAGCGTCGTCGCGTCACTCGGCGCGGTGTCAGCCGTGTTCGTGCTCGGCTGGGGCGGCTCGGCGCTCGGCGTCGCGCAGACCGGCCCGATCATCTCGTTCCTGCCGATCATCCTGATGGGCGTGCTGTTCGGCCTCGCGATGGACTACGAGGTCTTCCTCGTCAGCCGCATGCGCGAGGAATGGGTGCACCGGGGCAGCCGCCTGACCGGCCGTGCGGAGCGGAAGGACGCAGCCCGGAAGGCCGTCGAGACCGGCTTCCTCGGCTCGGCGAAGGTCGTCACGGCCGCCGCGATCATCATGTTCGGCGTCTTCGCCGCGTTCTTCCCCGAGGGCGACACGACCATCAAGCCCATGGCGCTCGGCCTCGCGGTCGGCGTGTTCGTCGACGCGTTCCTCGTGCGCATGACCCTCGTGCCCGCCGTCATGGCGCTGCTCGGCGAGTGGGCGTGGCGCCTGCCGACGTGGCTCGACCGCGCGCTGCCGAAGTTCGACATCGAGGGCGAGGGGCTCGAGCGCGAGTTCGCCCTCGCCGACTGGCCCGAGGGCGGCGATGCGCTCGCCGTGGCCGCAGAGGGCGTCGGGATGTCGGGCCGGCGCGGCCCGGTGTTCGTGGGGCTCGACGTGCGGGTGCGCCGCGGCGAGGCATCCGTCGTCTTCGCTGCGACGGCGGCCGAGGTGCGCGGGCAGCTGCTCGCCCTGACCGGTCGAGCGCGGGCCGACGCAGGCACGCTCAAGGTGCTCGGCCACCTGCTGCCCGAGAAGTCGGGGGCCGTGCGGCGCCGCTCGATCTACGTCGACGCCGCCGGCGACCTCGACCGCGGCGCAGTGATGAGGATGCTGCGCCCCGGCATCGAGCTCGTAGCCCTCGACGGCGTCGGCGAGCCCACCCGCGTCGCGGGCCTGGTGCACGAGCTGACCGCAGCCGGCCTCACGGTGCTGATCGGCGCCGTGGCCCCGGCCGAGGCCGCGTGGCCAGCCCTTCCAGACCCCCATCCCGTGGCATCCGCCCCCGTCGACCTCGAGGTGATCGCATGAGCTTCCTCACCCAGTTCTCCGAGCGCGTGAGCTCGCGCCGCCGCCTCTCGCTCGTGTCGATCGTCGGGCTCGTGCTCGTGCCGTTCGTCATCGCGGGCGTGCTCGTCTGGGCGCTGTGGAACCCGCAGGACCGCCTCGACTCGATGCAGGCCGCGATCGTGAACGACGACAAGCCGGTCACCCTGAACGGGCAGATCGTGCCGCTCGGGCGCGAGCTCGCGGCCGGGCTCGTCGGCACCGCGAAGCCCGGGTCGAAGGCGGCGGGGCAGAACTTCGACTGGGTCATCACCGATGGGGCGGATGCCAAGACCGGGCTCTCCTCGGGCCGCTATTCCGCCGTGATCACCATTCCGAAGGACTTCTCGGCCGCCGCGACCTCGACGGCCACGCCGGCCCAGGCGCGCAAGGCGACGATCTCGGTCGAGACGTCGAAGGCGTCGAAGGTGCTCGACCAGACCATCAGCCAGACGGTCGCGACGACGGCCGCGTCGATGCTCGGCAGTCAGCTGACCGCGTCGTACCTCGACAACGTCTACCTCGGCTTCAACACCCTCGGCGACAAGCTCGGCGAGGCGGCCTCGGGCGCGCAGAAGCTCGCCGACTCGGGGCCGGCGCTCGTCTCGGGCGCGCAGCAGGAGGCATCCGGCCTGCAGCAGCTCGCCGCCGGGCAGCAGCAGGCCGCGACCGGTGCGCAGCAGCTCGCGACCGGCCAGCAGAAGCTGGCGACCGGGCTGTCGTCGCTCGCGTCGGGTGCGTCCGGGGTGTCGACCGGCGTCGCGGGCGTCGCCTCGGGCGTGCAGCAGCTCTCGGACGGCACGACGGGGCTCGTGACGGGGACGCAGGGGGTGGCATCCGGCCTCGACACCCTGAACACACAGGCGCAGCAGCTCGAGCAGGCCGCGCAGTCGGGTCTGCTCAGCGGGCCCGCGCTCACCGCGGCCATCGGCCAGCTGCAGGGCGGCATCGCCCAGGCCGCGAGCGGTGCGCACCAGGTCGCCGCGGGCACGTCGTCGTTCTCCTCGCACCTCGCGCAGGCCGCGTCCGGCGCAGCGCAGGTGAAGGGCGGCGCCGCGGCGCTCGCGTCGGGGGCCGCACAGAGCGCCGGCGCCGCGCAGCAGCTCGCGAGCGGCGCGGCCCAGAGCGCCTCGGGGGCGCAGCAGCTCGCGACCGCGTCGTCGCAGGCCGCGAGCGGGGCGTCCACGCTCGCCACCGGACTCGCGCAGTACACGGGCGGCACGAGCCAGCTCGCATCGGGTCTCGGCACCGCCGTGAAGTCGCTGCCGAGCTATTCGGATGCCGAGCGGAAGACACTGTCGAAGGTCGTCGCGACGCCCGTCGGCGTCACCGCGGCCGCAGGGCCGGGCTTCGGCGCCCTCGCGGCCCCGATCTTCGGAGTGCTCGCGCTGTGGCTCGGTGCGCTCGCGTGCTTCGTGGTGCTGCGGCCGGTGAGCGTGACGGCGCTCGGCTCGTCGCGGTCGTCGGTGGTCATCGCGCTGCGCGGGCTCGTCATTCCGGCCGTGGTCGGCGCCGTGCAGGGCATCGCCGTGGCCGGTGCGCTCGAGCCGATGCTGCGGCTCGGGCCGGCCGGCTTCCTCGGGCTCGCCGGGGTGGGCGTGCTCGCAGCGATCGCGTTCGCCGCCGTCAACCAGGCGCTCGTCGCACTGCTCGGCGGCGCGGGACGCTTCGTGTCGATGCTCGTGATCCTGCTCGGGCTCGCGACGGGGCTCGTCGGCACCGCGCCGGCGTTCCTCACTGCGCTCGCCGGGTTCACGCCGATCGGGCCGGCGCAGTCGCTCGTGGCCGCGGTGGTGCAGGGCACTGCGGTACCGGGCGGCTCGGTCTTCGGCCTGGTGCTCTGGCTGTTCGGGGCCGTCGCCGTCACGACGCTCGCGGTCGCCCGGGGGCGCACGCTGCCGGCCTCGCGGCTGGCGCCGGCCGCGGCGTCCGGCCCGGCTGGGTCATCCGTGCCCGCGCAGCTCGAGTTCGCCTAGCCGCGGTTCCGTCGGTCGTCACTCGTGCACAGTCCTTCCGACCCGCACTGCACCCTTCTGCCGACCGCCGGGGGACGCCTCGCGGCCGGTCGTCACTTGTGCACGGTCGAGAGCACCCCGACTGTGCACAAGTGACGACCGGGCGGTGCGAGGCTAACCAGGTCGTCGAAAAGTCGCCCAACGGTGTCTCAATCCCGCACTTTCTGACGACCGGCCCGGTTCGCCCCGGGGGAGGAACCCCTCAGCTCGCCAGGATGTCGCGCACCATCGGGATCACCTTCGTGCCGTAGAGCTCGACCGCGTGCGCGGCCGCCGACGACGGCAGCGACCCCGAGGTGTAGAGCAGGTCGAAGCGCCCGACCACCTCCGGCCCGCCGAGGTCGGTGATGGTCTGCGCGATGCGGCGCGCGACGGTCTCGGGCGACCCGACATACAGCGAGCCGCGCAGCGCTTCCGCCTCGAAGTGATCGCGGGTGACCTCGCCGCGCCAGCCGCGCTCGGCGCCGATCTTGTCGCGCACCTTCTTGAAGCGGGGGAACAGGATCTCCTTCGCCTCGTCGTCGGTGTCGGCGATGAAGCCCGGCGAGTGCACGCCCACGGGCAGCGTCGGCGTGCCGAGCTCGGCGGTCGCCTGGCCGTAGAGGTCGACATACGGCTTGAAGCGCGACGGCATGCCGCCGATGATCGCGAGCATGAGGCGGAAGCCGTAGCGGGCGGTGCGGACGACCGACTCCGGCGAGCCGCCGACCCCGACATACGTCGTCAGCCCGTGCTCGGTCTTGGGGAACAGGTCGGCGTCGGTGAGCGCCGGGCGCGTCTTTCCGCGCCAGGTCACCGGCTTCTCGTCGAGCAGCTTCGCCCACAGGCCGAGCTTCTCCTCGAAGAGCAGGTCGTAGTCGGCGAGGTCGTAGCCGAAGAGCGGGAACGACTCGGTGAACGAGCCGCGGCCCATGATCACCTCGGCGCGGCCGTTCGAGACGGCGTCGAGCGTGGCGAAGCGCTCGAAGACGCGCACGGGGTCGTCCGACGAGAGCACCGTGACGCCCGTGCCGAGCTTGATGCGCGAGGTCCGGCTCGCGATGGCCGCGAGCACCATCTCGGGCGAGCTGATCGCGAACTCGGCGCGATGGTGCTCGCCGAGCGTGATCGCGTCGACGCCCACCTCGTCGGCGAGGGCGGCGTGGTCGACGATGTCGCGGATGCTCGCGGCATACGTCTTGAGTCGCCCTTCGTCGTCTTCGAGGATGTCGCCGAAGGTGTCCAGCCCGAGCAGCAGCCCGTCGCTCATGTGCGTTCCTTTCGTGTGCGCCGACTGTCGCCGGGCATCGCCTGGGAACAACCCGCCAGCGCTCCTGCATATGCCCGCGTACCGTTGAGAGATCATGAGCGACGACCTCGAAGACCTCTACCGCGAGACGATCATGGATCACGCGCGGTCCCCGCACCACTACGGCCTGCGCGAGGGTGCCGCTGCGGAATCGCACCAGCTCAACCCGACCTGCGGCGACGAGGTCACCGTGCGGGTGCACGTCGACGGGGCATCCGGTCGCATCGCCTCGCTCAGCTGGGAGGGGCACGGCTGCGCGATCTCGCAGTCCTCGACGTCGCTGCTGACCGACATCGCCCGTGACCTCGAGGTCGACGACCTGCGCCACCGCATCGACGAGTTCCGCGAGATGATGCGCTCGCGCGGCGCGGTCGCCGGCGACGAGGACCTGCTCGGCGACGCCGTCGTGCTGCAGGGCGCCTCGCGGTTCATCGCGCGCGTCAAGTGCGCGATGCTCGGCTGGGTCGCCGTCGAGGACGCCCTGGCGAAGCTCTAGCCCGGTGGTCGAGTAGCAGCGACGCGTCAGCGGCGCCGCGTATCGAGACCCGTGAGGTCTAGAGCCCGACCCACTCCGAGACGCCGTCGGCGAAGCGCTGCCGCTTCCAGATCGGCACGCGCTGCTTGATGAGCTCGACGAGCTCGGCGCACGCGGCGAAGGCCTCGCGGCGGTGGGCTGCGGCGACAGCGGCGACGAGGGCGTCGTCGCCGATCTCGAGCGGTCCCGTGCGGTGCGCCGCGGCGACGCGCAGCCCCGTCGACGCCGCGATCTCGCGGCAGCACTCGGCCAGGAAGCGCTCGGCCTCGGGGTGAGCCGAGTACTCGAGCGCACCGACCGCGCGACCGCCGTCGTGGTCGCGCACGACCCCGACGAAGACGACGACGGCGCCGTTCGACGAGGCGCGCACGAAGGCCTCGACCTCGGCCGCGTCGATGGGCGCGGATGTCACCCGGGCCAGCACCTCGGGTGCGGCATCCGCCCGCTCGTTCGTCATGCCCCGACGATATGACACGCGCGTTATCGTGGGCGAATGAGCACGATCGCGCTGGGGATGCCGCAGACACGGCGCGACCCGCGCGAGGCCCCGCCGGTCGACGGCCGCCCCGCCGTGCCCGAGCTGGTCGACCGCTTCGGCCGCATCGCCCGCGACCTGCGCATCTCGGTGACGTCGGCGTGCTCGCTGCGCTGCACCTACTGCATGCCCGAGGAGGGGCTGCCGGTGCCGCCGCGCGAGCAGCTGCTGCAGCCCGATGAGATCGGCCGGCTCGTCGGGATCGCGGTGCGCGAGCTCGGTGTGCGCGAGGTGCGCTTCACGGGCGGCGAGCCGCTCATGCGCCACGACCTCGCCGACATCATCGCGGCCTCGCGTGCCGCCGCGCCGGCGATCGACGTGTCGATAACCACGAACGGCATCGGCCTCGACCACCGGCTGCCCGCACTGCTGGCCGCGGGGCTCGACCGGGTGAACGTCTCGCTCGACACCGTCGACCGCGAGCACTTCCGGCTGCTGACGCGGCGCGATCGGCTGGATGCGGTGCTCGCCGGCATCCGCGCGGCCCGTGACGCCGGTCTCACCCCGCTCAAGCTCAACGCCGTCATGATGCGCGAGACCCTCGCCGACGCGCCCGCGCTGCTGCGCTGGGCCCTCGACAACGGAGCGCAGCTGCGCTTCATCGAGCAGATGCCGCTCGACGCCGACCACAGCTGGGCGCGCGACCATATGGTTCCGGCCGCCGAGCTGCTCGTTGTGCTCGGGGCGGCGTTCGAGCTGACCGAGGTCGGTCGCGACGACCCGTCGACCCCCGCCGAGGAATGGCTCGTCGATGGCGGCCCCGCGACCGTCGGCATCATCGCGTCGGTCACGCGCACGTTCTGCGATGCGTGCGACCGCACCCGCATCACCGCCGAGGGGACCGTGCGGTCGTGTCTGTTCGGCGACGACGAGACCGACCTGCGCGGGCTGCTGCGCGGTGGAGCGACGGATGCCGAGCTCGCCGACCGGTGGCGCGCCGCGATGTGGAACAAGCAGTCGGGGCACGGCATCTCGCTGCCCGGTTTCGAGGCGCCCGCGCGCACGATGGGGGCGATCGGTGGCTGACGTGGCGGTGCGGTACTTCGCGGCGGCGGCCGAGGCATCCGGCGTCGAGTCCGAGTCGGTGCCCGTGGCCGCTCTCACTCTCGGAGCGCTGCAGGATGCCCTGCTCGAGCGCTACGGCGAGCCGATGGCCCGCGTGCTCAGGTCGGGCTCGTTCCTCGTCGGCGGAGTCGTGCGTCGCGACCGCGCCACCGCCCTGTCCGGCACGGTCGACGTGCTCCCGCCCTTCGCCGGCGGCTGAGTTCGCGCCGCGGGTCTCCATTCGCTGCGCTCAGTCGACCAGCGGAACGGGCGTGAAGCGTGACCCGCTCACTGTTCCGCTGGTCGACTGGGGCTGCGCCTCTCGTTGGTCGACTGAGGCCGCGGCTTTCTCGTTGGTCGACTGAGGCCGCCAGGCCGAATGGAGACCCCGGGGCCTAATAGCGACTGACCCGCGGGTCGACGTCGAGCGACCAGGCGTCGATGCCGCCGGCGAGCGAGGTCACGTTCTCGAAGTCGATCGAGCGGAGCATGTCGCGCGCATGCGCCGAGCGGATGCCCGCGTGGCAGTAGAGCACCGTCGGGGCCGCCGGGTCGAGCTCCTGCCAGCGTGCAGGCAGCTGCTGCAGCGGAATCAGCACGGCGCCGTCGATGCGTGCGATGTCGGCTTCCCAGGGCTCGCGCACGTCGATGAGCTGGATGTGCTCCTCCGCGTTGAGCAGGGCCGCGAGGGTGTGCGGCGTGATCTCGTCGGGCACTTCGCCGGTCGACTGAGCGGAGCGAATGCGGCGGGTCGACTCTGACGGAGACCAGGCCGAGTTGCCGAGCCCGCAGAACTCCTCGTAGTCGATGAGCCCGGTGACCGGCATCCGCTCGGGGTCGCGGGCGTATTCGATCTCGCGGAACGAGCTGCGCCGCGCGTCATACGCGACCACGCGGCCGAGCAACGGCTCGCCGATGCCCGTGATCAGCTTCACGACCTCGGTCACGAGCACGCTGCCGATGACGGCGCACACCGAGGGCAGCACCCCGGCCTCGGCGCACGACGGCACGGTGCCCGGCTCGGGCGGCGAGGGGAACAGATCGCGGTAGGTCGGTCCCTCGGCATCCCAAGCGACGCCCGCCTGGCCGCCGTACTGGTGCACCGCACCCCACACCACCGGCATGCCCGACAGCGACGCGGCATCGTCGGCGAGGTAGCGCGTCGGGAAGTTGTCGCTGCCGTCGACGACGAGGTCGTAGCTGTCGAACAGCGCGAGCGCATTCGCCGAGGTGAGCCGATCGAGATGCACCTGCACCGCGACGTCGGGGTTGAGCTCGCGCAGGCGCGCGGCGGCGCGGGCGGCCTTGGGGGCGCCGACGTCGCCGGGGGCGTAAAGCGTCTGACGGTGCAGGTTCGAGGCGTCCACCACGTCGTCATCGACGATGCCGATCGTGCCGACGCCCAGCGCGGCGAGCTGCGGAAGCACGTTGCAGCCGAGGCCGCCCGCGCCGATCACGAGCACGCGCGCGGCGCCGAGCGCGGCCTGACCGCCCGACCCGAAGCCGGGGAGCATCAGCTGTCGTGAATAGCGCGCGAGGTCAGGCATCCCCTCGATTCTCACACCGCGCTGTCCGCCTTGTCCCCGTTGCGCCGTCACCCCGCGTTCGTCGGACGCAGCGGCGCGGCGGCATCCCCGCGCCGCGCGATCAGCCCCATCACCTCGCCCAGCTCGATCTGCCGCAGCCGCCCCGAGGTGATCTCGCCCCAGGTCCGCGGCATCGCGACATACGGCTTCGTGCGCCCGCGCAGCGAATACGGGGCGACGGTCGTCTTCGACGCGTTGTTCTGGCTCCAATCGAGCATGACCTTGCCGCGGCGGTCTGCCTTCTTCATGGTCGAGATCACGAGATCGGGGTGGTCGCCCTCGAGCGAGCGGGCCAGCTCGTGCGCGACCTCGGCGATCTCGGCCGAGGTCGCACGGCCGTCGAGCGGGGCGTAGAGATGGATGCCCTTGCTCCCGCTCGTCACGGGCACGGTCTCGAGCCCGCGGCCTGCGAGCGCGGTGCGCACAAGCTTCGCGACCTCGACGCACTCCGGCAGCCCCGCGCCCTCGCCGGGGTCGAGGTCGAGCACCATCCGGTCGGGGGCGCCCGGTTCGCCGGCATCCGTGAACCGCCACTGCGGCACGTGCAGCTCGAGCGCCGCGATCTGCGCGAGCCAGACGAGCGTCGGCAGGTCGAGCAGCGGGTAGCTGTTGTCGTGGTCCCTGTGGTGGATGACGCGGCGCTCGACCCAGTCGGGCGTGGTGTCGTCCACGTCCTTCTGAAAGAACACCATGCCGGGCTTCTCGGCCGTGCCGACCCCGTTCACCCAGCGTTTGCGCGTCACGGGGCGGCCCTGCGCATACGGCAGCAGGTGCGGCGCGACCGCGGTGTAGTACGCGATCACGTCGCCCTTCGTGGTGCCCGTCTCGGGGTACATGACCTTGCCGAGGCTGCTCAGGGTGAGCGTCCGCCCCTCGACCTCGACGGTCTGCGTGCTCTTCGCGGCCATTCGCGCAGGCTAGAAGCCCGCCGGCGGCCCCGCCAGGGGTTGACCCGCAACCGGGCCCCGATCCTCCGCGCGCTCTTCCGGCGGCCGTCGCCGCGGGGCAGACTGGCCGCGCACCCACCCCAGCACACCGACCCCAGCACCTCAGGGAGGAACCATGCTCACCGCAGTGCACGCATTCAGCGGACTCGGCGTCACCGACATCGCCGCCGCCAGGTCGTTCTACGCCGACAAGCTCGGCCTCGCCGTCGGCGAGGACATGGGCGGCCTCACCCTTCATCTGCCCGGCGGCACCGACCTCTTCGTCTACGAGTCACCGGCTTTCGCCCCGGCGGGCTACACCGTCTTGAACTTCGAGGTGCCCGACATCGACGCGGCGGTGCGCGAGCTGGCGGATGCCGGCGTCGAGCTCGAGCGCTACGCCGGGCTGCCGCATGACGAGTCGGGAGTGGTCCGCGGCCGGTCCGCGGGTCAGGGCCCGGACATCGCGTGGTTCCGCGACCCGGCGGGGAACATCCTGGCGATCCTGCAGCCGTAGCGCGGCGCTCGACCCGGCTCGACCCGGCTCAGCCCGATCAGCGCGTCGGCCGCGCGTGAGGGCACGATGGTCTCGTGCTCTTCGCTCTCGCCGCCGCCGTGTTCTCCGCCCTCGCCTTCGGGGCGAGCGACTTCTTCGGCGGCATCGGCGCGGGCCGGCTCGGCGTCGCGCGGGGCACCCTGCTGACGTTCGCGCTCGCCACAGCGGTGGCGCTCATCGCGCTGCCCATCGCGGGCGGGGCGTTCAGCGGCTCCGCGCTGCGCTGGGGCCTGCTCGCGGGTGTCTTCGAGATCGCGGGCATGCTCGCGTTCTACGCAGCGCTCGTCGCGGGGCCGATCAGCCTCGGCGCGCCGCTGGCCGGGCTGGCGGACTCGGCGGTCCCCGTGATCGCCGCCGTCGCGCTCGGGCAGGCGTTGAGCGGGCTGCACTGGCTCGGCGTCGGCGCTGCGCTGCTGAGCGGCATCCTCGTCTCGTTCCGCAAGGAGGAGGGCGCCGGGCTCTCCGTCCGCGCGCTCGTCCTCGCGATCGTCGGCGGCGTCCTGCTCGGCGCGCTGATCCTGTCACTCGACGCGGCGCCGAGCGACTCGGGTCTGTGGCCGGTCGCGGTCGCGATGGTCACGGGCCTCGCGATCATCGGCGTGCTGGTCGCGCTGGGCCGGGTGAGCCGGCCGGTCGCGAAGATGATGAAGGCGCTGGATGCCGCGCCGAACGACCCCCTGCTCGAAGCCGACGAGGCCCGACTCGTGCCGTGGCCCGCGGCCTCCCGCTTGCGCCGCGGTCTGCCGTCCGCGGCCGCGGGCGTCCTCATGGGCGGGGCGAACCTCACGCTGCTGCTCGCCCTGCGCGGCGGACCGCTCGCGGTCGTGTCCGTGGTGGCCAACCTGTACCCGGTCGGCACGGTGCTGCTCGCGTGGCTCGTGGCCCGCGAGCGGCTCACCGCGGTGCAGCTCACCGGCGTGGGTCTGGCGATCGCAGCGTCGGTTCTGTTCGCGATCGGATGATCGGGCCGATGCGGCCGGGCAGGGTCCCGGCCGCATCAGCCCAGTCAGGGATTCAGCGCATCAACGGCGGGTGCCGTCAGCGTGCCGTTCCTTGCGGCGCAGCAGCAGAGCCACCGCGCCGGCGAGCATGAGCGCAAGGGCCGCGAAGAGGCCGTCGTCGATGCTCGTGCCGGTCTGGGCGAGGGTCGCCCCGTCCAGGTTGTCGAGGGCGCCGTTCAGGCCGGCGCCGAGGACGCCGCCGTCGTTCACCAGGCCGGCGCCGACCGCGGTGCCGAGGCCGTTGTCGTAGCCGCCGCCGTTCGTGCCGGTGCCGGAACCATTGCCGGTCCCAGCGCCCGAACCGGTGCCGGAGCCCGAACCGGTGCCGCCGCCGTTGGTGCCGGTGCCGGTGCCTGAGCCCGAGCCGTTGCCCGGCGACGTGGTGCCGGCCGAGGTCTCGCCGAGCACGTCGACGAGCACGGGGTCGAGCAGGCCGGTGTTGCCGGTCACATCCGAGGTGACGAGGCCGAGCACGCCGCCGACCGGGTCGCTCGACTGCAGGGCGGATGCCGCGTCGGTCGCGGTCTTCGCGACGCCGTTCACGGCGTCGGTCGCGGTCTGAGCGGTGTCGCCGAGCAGGGTGCCGACGAGCTGCGAGGCGTCGCCCGTGACATTGCCGCCCGACTCGACATCGGTCAGCAGCTGGTCGCCGCCCGCCGAGGCGTCGCCGACGAGGCCGCCCTGGACGAGTGCGCCGTCGCCGGCCACGTCGGTCAGCGCGGAGTTGTCACCGAGCACGTTGGCGATCGGCGAGCTGTCGCCGAGGAGCGGTGCGAGCGGGCTGTCCGAGCCTGTCAGCGGGTCGACGACCGGGTCGCCGACGGTCTGGTCGAGCACGCCGCCGGGGTTCGTCAGGTCCTGCAGGATGTTGCCGTTGTCGGTCGCCTGGTCGACGGGGTTGCCCGCGCCGAGCAGGCTGTCGACGATGCCGCTGAGCGGGTCGCTCGTCGGAGCGGCCGAGGCGATCGGGGCCAGCAGGCCCGTCAGCGGGTCGCCGCCGGACGTGCCGGTCGAGCCGCTGGTGGGCGTCGTGGCGCCGAGCGTGTCGGTGAGCGCGTCCTCGGTGAGGCCGGTGTTGTCGGTCGCCGCGGCGGTGCCGGTCAGCGCGTCGTTGGCCGTCGTGCTGAGGTCGGCTGCGGTGGCCGTCGGGTCGCCCGCGAGCACGTCGGAGACGGTGGATGCCGCGTCCGTCGTGGCCGTGGGCACGATGCCGTTCGAGCCGAGCACCTGCGTGCTGTTGGCCTGGGCGTCGGTGACGGTGGTGTTCACGTCCGCGACGGCCGTGTGCACGGCGCCGGCCACGGCGCCGGCGGTGTCGCCGCCCGAGGTGGCCGAGTTCAGAACGGTGTCGGTGCTGGTCGCGGCGTCGCCGACGGTGCCGCCGTCGACGAGGCTGCCGTCGCCGACGACCGACTTCGTCGCCGAGCTGTCGCCGACGAGGGCGTCGACCACGGCCGGCACGGCTGTGCCCGCGGTCGCGGTGTCGATGGCCGTGGTCACCGGGGCGAGGGTTCCGGTCGAGCCGAGGGCCGGCTGGACGACGGTGTCGCCGACGGTCGAATCGATCGGGCCGTTGTTCGCGACCAGGGACGAGACCGGTGTGGTGCCGAGTGCGCTGGTGACGGGGGCGGCGGAAGACGTGGTGCCCAACAGGTTGGACACGGTGCTGGTGAGGGACGACGTCGGGTCGGTCGTCGCGGCGTTGGCCGCAGCGGCTCCGGCGAGCGTCAACCCCCCGAGGGCGACTGCGAACCACAGTGCCCTGGCGGTGTTGGCTTTCATGGGAATACTCCTTGACTGGGTAGGAGGGTCGCCGAAAGGGATCGGGCGACTCGGGGATGCTTCTGTCCGCCGCGCACTCGCCGGGGAAGCGAGCGGGCAGACGTCGGCCCTACCTAGTCGGGGGAGGAGTCGTGCGCGTAGACGGGGGATGCCGGCAGGGCATCCGTCGCCTCGAGCGAGGTGGTGCCCGCGAGAAGAGCGGGTGCGCCGTTGGTGCCGAGCACTGCCAGGGGCAGGCCCGTGGAGCTGCTGCCCGAGCCGCCGGCGGAGGCACCGGTGCCCGCGGCGGTCGCGAACGCGTTCTGGCCCTGCGGCAGACCGGGCAGACTCGGCAGGCCGGAACCCGTCGCAGCTGCACCGCCGACCGGCGTGATGGCCGTCGCAGAACCGGGGACGGAACCGCGCGTGCTCGCGATGAGACGCGCGAGCGAGTCGCCGGTGAACGCGGCGGTGCTCGGCGCCTCGGCGAGCACGGGCACGGCATCCGCCGCGATGACGGCGGTCGGGCCGGCAGCCGGATCGGCCGCCGCCGGAAGAGTGCCGGAGGCATCGCCGCCGAGGGAACCGGGGGCCGACGAGGCGGGGGAGAGGGGCGACGTGGCGGGCGCGTCGCCCACGATCGCGCCGATCGCGCTGCCGACGACGGGCAGCTGCTCGACCGTGCCGACGGTGCCGTCGACGGCACCGCCGATCGCTCCGACCGTCGAGCCGACGACATGCGCCGACGAGACGGTGTCGAGCGTCGCCGCGACGGGCGCGGTGAGCGCCTGAACGGTCTGCGTGAGCGGTGCGGTCACCGCGGCGACGGGGGTCGCGAGCGGGGCGGGCAGCGTCGAGACGGTCGTGGAGACGACGTCGGAGACGGCGGAGACGGCGGTCGTGACGACGGAGCCCGTGGTGCCGGTGACGCCGGAGACCAGCGTGTCCGCGGCCTTGGCCACCGAGCCGATCGTCGAACCGACCGAGGCGGTCGCGTCGCCGAGCGGGCCGGTCGCCGGGGTGGCGGCCGCCGGCGCTGTCGTCGGCCCGGACGCCGGAGCGACCGCAGCGGTCACGGCCGCGACCGTGTTCGTGGCGGTGGTCGCGACACCGCTGACGGCGCCCTTCAGTACGGGGCCGAGCAGTCCGCCGTCGGAACCCGTCTGGGCGGACGCGGACACGGTCTCGGCGTGCGCCTCGGCGGGTGCGAGAACCTGGGAGAGGACGAAGAGGCCGCCGCCGACGGCGACGGCGATCGCGGCAGCACGAATCGCGGCTGTGAGCCACGACGGCGTGTGCCGCTCGCCTCCCATTGATCCCCCCAAGAGATATGAATCGGGCTCAGAGTACGCGACTCGCCGCGTCTCCGGCAACGATCAGGTCAAGTCACCCCCGATCGGGGGTCGTGAAACCCGGTGCAGAACCGGCGCCGCCGGTGAGGAACCGTGAATACAAGGTTCCAAGCAACCCTGTGTCCTCGTCGAACCGGGCTCAGGCCCTCTGCGCCAGATATGCGTCGACGGCGGCCGCCATCGCGGCCTCGACGGTCGTGTCGTTGTGGGCGCACCAGGCCTTGAAGAGGCGCCGCTTCTCGCGGCTGATGCGGAAGTTGATGCGGACGACCTCGGCCGTGGCATCCGCCGCCCCTGAACCCGCCGCAGGCGTCGCGGTCTCGGGGATCGCGATCGGCTCGATCGACTTCGCGACGTCCTTCAGGCTCACGCGGGCCACGGTCAGCTCCTTCCGACGGCGAGGCCGTCGAGTTCGAGGGCGAGTTCTCGGAAATCCTGCTGCGCGCCGAGCGTCGCGCGCGTGACGGGGTAGGTCGTGACGACGTCGCCCGACGCGGGGGCGTCGAGGTGCACGACGTACTGCCGCACGGCGGTCTCGAAGCGCGGCAGGCCCATCTCGTCGAGCAGTGCGGCGGTCTCGTCGCGGCGCTTGCGCCCGGCGTCGTCGCGCTGCACGCGTGAGAGCAGGACGCGGTAGGGGGTGCCGCGCGGCGCCACGAGCGACTGCACGGTCGTCACGAGCGGCTTGATGCTGTTGTACGCGGGCTCGATCGGCATGATCACGAGGTCCGCGACATCCAGCGCGGCGGCGATGCGCGGCCGCTCGCTCTCCGCGAGGCTTCCCGGGGTATCGATGAGCACGAGGTCGTAGTCGCGCAGCCCGCGCAGCCGGCCGATGAGCGCGGGGTCGTCGACGGCGTCGAAGTCGAACGGCAGCTCCCTGCCGGCGGCCTCGCCGGCCGCGGCCCAGCTCGTCGCGGTCTGCTGCAGGTGGTCGGCGTCGACCACGAGCACGCGCTGCCGCTCGGCGGCCACGGCGGCCAGGTTCATCACGACGGTCGACTTGCCGACCCCGCCCTTCTGGTTCACGACGGGGACGATGCGCATGCGGGCATCGTAACGGCTGCGCCGAGCAGGAATCATGGATGCCTGTAGCCAAGGAACCTTGCTTCCTGGTCTGATCTCCACTTCGGAAGCGAGCCGGGAATAGAAGCCGGACTTGCCCAGTTCCATGCAAATGCATGAACATTGAGAGACGGCGGTCATCCGGCACCGCGTCGAGAGAGAGGCGGCAGAGGCCATGAGCCAGAACCCGATGCAGTTCGGCATCATGTCGGTCAGCGACATCACCCCCGACCCGACGACGGGCACGACGCCGAGCGAGGCGCAGCGCATCAAGGCGGCGATCGCGATCGCGAAGAAGACCGAAGAGGTCGGCATGGATGTCTTCGCCGTCGGCGAGCACCACAACCCGCCCTTCTTCTCGTCCTCGCCGACGACCCTGCTGGCTGCGATCGCGGCGCAGACCGAGCGCCTCATCGTCTCGACCTCGACCACGCTCATCACGACCAACGACCCGGTGAAGATCGCCGAGGACTACGCGATGCTCCAGCACGTGGCGGACGGTCGCATGGACCTCATGATGGGGCGCGGCAACACGGGGCCCGTCTACCCGTGGTTCGGCAAGGACATCCGCCAGGGCATCCAGCTCGCGATCGAGAACTACGCGCTGCTGCACCGCCTGTGGCGCGAGGACGTCGTCGACTGGGAGGGCCACTACCGCACGCCGCTGCAGGGCTTCACGTCGACTCCGCGTCCGCTCGACGGCGTCGCGCCCTTCGTGTGGCACGGCTCGATCCGCAGCCCCGAGATCGCCGAGCAGGCCGCCTATTACGGCGACGGCTTCTTCGCGAACCACATCTTCTGGCCGGCATCCCACACGCAGCGCATGATCGCGCTGTACCGCCAGCGTTTCGCGCACTACGGCCACGGTGAAGAGAAAGACGCGATCGTCGGCCTCGGCGGCCAGCTGTTCATCGGGAAGAACTCGCAGGACGCCAAGCGCGAGTTCCGTCCGTACTTCGACAACGCGCCGGTCTACGGCCACGGCCCCTCGCTCGAGGAGTTCAGCGACGCGACCCCGCTCGCGGTGGGCAGCCCGCAGGAGATCATCGACAAGGTCCTCGGCTTCCGCGAGTACGTCGGCGACTACCAGCGCCAGCTCTTCCTCATGGACCACGCCGGCCTGCCGGTCGCGACCGTGCTGAAGCAGCTCGACCTGCTCGGCGAAGAGGTCATCCCGGTGCTGCGCACCGAGCTCGCCGCGCGCCGTGCGGACGGTGTGCCGGATGCCCCGACCCACGCCGCACGCGTCGAGGCCCAGGGCGGCGCGCGCGAGTTCCGCCCCGGCGCCAACCGCGGCGACAACCTGACCGACGGCAGCCCCTACCAGGACACGGCGTCGCTGGTCGAGTAGCAGCGCCGCCGTCCCTCACCTTCTCCGGTGGTCGAGTAGCAGCGACGCGTCAGCGGCGCCGCGTATCGAGACCGTCCCTCATCTAGGAGCTATGAAATGACATCCCGCAAGCTGGCCGTCGTCGCCGCAGGCGTCGGCGCACCCTCGTCCACTCGCATGCTCGCCGACCGCCTCGCGGCCGCGGCGATCGAGGCGCTGCGCGACGAGTTCGACGTCGAGGTGCAGGCCTCGGTGCACGAACTGCGCGACACGGCGAAGGATGTGACGAACAACCTCGTCACGGGCTTCCCGAGTCCGCGGCTCGCCGAGGTCATCGAGACCGTCGTCGGCGCCGACGGCCTGATCATCGTGACCCCGGTGTTCAACGCGTCCTTCAACGGCCTGTTCAAGTCGTTCCTCGACGTGGTCGACCCGAGCGCGCTCGGCGGCCTGCCGACCCTGATCGGCGCGACGGGCGGGTCGCCGCGGCACTCACAGGTGCTCGACTACGCGATGCGCCCCGTCCTCACCTATATGCACGCCGACGTCCTGCCGACGGGGGTCTACGCCGCGACGGAGGACTGGGCGGGTCAGGCGGATGCCTCGCTGCCCAGCCTCCCTGACCGCATCGCTCGTGCCGGGCGGGAGTTCGCGGCGCGCGTCGCCGTCACCGACCGCTCGAACCGGGTGCTCGACCCCTTCGCGCTCGACGGCGCCTTCTCGGTGACGGGCGGCTTCTCCGCCGAATGACCCGCGACACGCCGACGACACGCCGCCCCAAGAAATTTCTTGAGGTGGCGTTCGTCTGTGCAGAACCCGCCTCGACGGGCCGGAATGTCAGTGGTTCCGCGGATCCTGGATGTGGATGGATTTGTGGGGAACTTGTGTTGAAACATGTGGAGAGAAAAAAGAAGCGAACCACCACATCTAGTGGCATCACACGGATGTAATTCCGGATATATAGTGTTCACACCGCATCGGAACACCAGCCGGTGCGGAAGAGGATCAGCCTTCGGGTGGCCTCGCCACAGCCTTTGAACATCAGCTCACCGGAGGGGAAAATCATGGACTTTGAGAGCAACGACAGCGTCGGCGGCTACGCGGTTCCCGTCGACCCGATGGACCTGCTGCAGTGCGACAGCTGCCAGTAGGCATCCGCTACTAGACGCAGCAAAGGGCCCCGGTCGTCGACCGGGGCCCTTTCCTGTGCCACGCGCCGCACCCGCAGTCCCGATCAGCCGACCGACAGGTCCTGCGTCCCCGTCACGCGCTGGAGTGCGAGCTTCTCCGCATCGACGCTGCCGGGGGCCGCGGTGTAGGCGACGATGCGCAGATCGCTGCCGGGCACGCTGAGCACGTCGCAGTCGACCGTGATCGGGCCGACCGGGGTGATGAGCATCGTCTTGCGGCTGGTGAGGTGCTCGGCGATGCGCGCCTGGCCCCAGCGTCGATCGAAGTCCGGGGATGCCGCGCGCAGCCGCTCGACGAGCCGCGCGAGTTCGGCGTCGCCGGGGTAGCGGCCGACGGCGGCGCGCAGGTCGGCGACGAGGTCGCTGGAGAACTCCTCCTCGTGGGCGTCGTCGTACTCGACCTCGGGGTGGCCCGCGGTGAAGTGCCGCCACACGAGATTGCGGTCGAGACCCGTGCGCGCCGAGGGGTCCCCGGCGATCGCGGCCCACAGCGGGTTCCACAGCAGCATGTCCCAGGCGGCCGTGAACACCGCGAGCGGCACGTCCGTGAGGCGGTCGAGCAGCCGGTGCACGCCGGGGGTGATGTGGCGCGGCACGACCCCGGGCGGCGGCGGCATCGCGCCCGCCACCCGGTACAGGTGGTCGCGTTCCTGCTCGCCCAGGCGCAGGGCCCGCGCGAGGGCCTGCAGCATCTGCGGCGACGGGTTCGTGGCGCGCCCCTGCTCGAGCCGGACGATGTAGTCGACGCTCACCCCGGCGAGCGCGGCGAGCTCTTCGCGGCGCAGCCCCGGCGCACGGCGGCCGGGCCCCGCGGGCAGGCCGACGGCCACCGGGTCGACCCGATCCCGCCATGACCGCAGCACGGCGGCGAACTCGCTCATGGAATCGATTCTGCCCTCGGCGCGGCCGACCAGGGTGGTACTGCCGGTCCGTACCTCGACGAGGGCCTGGGCGCCCGGCGACGCGCGGCCGACGCTGGATGCATGACCACCACTTTCATCACCGGAGCCAATCGCAGCCTCGGTCTCGAGACCACCCGCCGCCTCATCGAGGCCGGCCACATCGTGTACGCCGGCATGCGTGACACCGTCGGCGGCGACGCCGTCCGCACGCTGGGCGCGATCCCCGTGCAGGTCGACGTCACCGACCAGGCGAGCGTGGATGCCGCGATCGACGCGCTCCCCGAGCTCGATGTGCTCGTCAACAATGCCGGCGTCCTCGGTCCGATCGATGGCATTGATGCGCTCGACGCCGCCGGCATGCTGGCCACCTTCGACGTGAACGTGTTCGGCATCGTGCGCGTCACGCAGGCCGCGCTCCCGAAGCTGCGCGTCTCGCGCAACCCGGTCATCGTCAACGTCGCCTCCGGCGTCGGCTGGCCGCGGTTCCTCACCACGCCGGGCACCGATGAGCACCCGGTCCCGGCGGTGCCGTATGCCTCGTCGAAGGCTGCGGTGATCGCCCTGACGGTCCAGTACGCGAAGAACCTGCCGGAGATGCGCGTCAACGTCAGCGACCCCGGCTACACCGCGACCGACTTCAATCGGCACAGCGGCCACCAGACCGTGACCGAGGGCACGGATGCGACCGTCGCGCTCGCCACGATCGGTGCCGACGGCCCCACGGGTGAGTTCCACAACAGGCAGGGCGTCATCGCGTACTGAGGCCGGCCGAGTGCGTGGGTCCGGGTCCGCCTACGCCGCGGTGAACTGCCGGATCGCCTCGACGGTGCGGGTGAGCCGGTTCCCGAGAGGTGCTGGCTGGTTGAGTTGCTGTTCCCTCGGATCGCGGCGGAGGACGACGGTCGCTCCTTGCGCTTCGCCGTCATTGGGGTACCCGCCTGGCGATCACGCTCGAAGCGTCGTGGATCGAGTGACAACGGTCGCAAATCGCAGGAGGCGGCCCTCAGCGCTCCGCGGTGCCGCTCCGTGGGGTGTTCCACGCGGTGCGGAACTCCGTGGGAGTCTGCCCTGTGGTGCGGCGCAGGAACTTGACGAAGTTGCTGGGTTCGCTGAAGCCGAGCGCCGCCGCGATCTGGGTCACCGTGTCGTCGGTATGCGCGAGGAGACGGCGCGCTTCGAGCGCGGCGCGGTCGTCGATGAGCTGCTTCGCGGAGCGGCCCGTGGCCAGGCGGGCTGCGCGGTCGAGGGTCTTGGGCGAATATCCGAGCGCGTGAGCGTAGTCCGCGACGGATCGGGTGTGCGGATGCAGCTCCTCCAGCAGCTCCCGGAAACGTGACATGAGCGTCGCAGAGTCGGTTGCCGGGGTCAGAGGTGAGGGGAGCCTGTCGATCATCAGCAACAGGGCACCCAGCTGGAAGCGGAGGACGTCGAGCGATGCGCCTTCTGGTCGGTTCTGCTCGGTTTCCAGCGCGGCGAAGGCCGAGCGGAGTGCGGGGGAGTCCGCGACTGGTGGATGCGCGGCCGGGGCCCAGAAGCCGGTTCCTGTCGGGCTGAGGAGGCCGGTGTGGCCGGTGAGTGGTGGGGGGAACTCGGGGGTGAAGAGCACCTGGCTTCCGCGTGCGTCCGGTGTCCAGCCCTCGAAGCGGCGCACCTGCCCGGGGCGCATCCACAGCAGGGTGCCGGGGCTGCAGTCGTGTTCGACGAAGTCCAGGGAGATGCGGGTGGTGCCGGTGGTGAACAGGATCAGGGTGTGGAAGTCGACGCGATGTGCGCGGTGCAGCGCTCTTCGCGGCATCCGTTCCAGGAGCGTCTCGAGGCGGAGGGCCTCGAACCCCGTGATCGTGTTGCTGGTGTGGAACCCGTAGGCGGGGATGCCGGGCGTGCTCATCTGAGTGTCATCCGTTGTCCAGATTTGACCATGTTGAGAGCTGAATCTATCTGGCCTCGGGTGGTGTCGCGGTGGACGATGGGATGAATCGACTTGAAGGAGGCGGCATGGCCCGCATCACTGTCCTGGGCGCGGCCGGCAAGTCCGGCGCGCTGATCGTCGCGGAAGCGGCCCGTCGCGGCCACGAGGTCACCGCCGTGGTGCGGGATGCCGGCAGCGCTCCTGCTTTCCCCGCCGGGGTGCGGGTCACCGCGGGCGACGCAACCGATCCGGCCGACGCGGCGCGTCTCGTCGCAGGCCAGGACGTCGTCGTCAGCGCGGTCGGCGGGACCGATCCGGAGTTGTACACGCGGGTCGCGCTCGCGGTCACCGCGGCGCTGCGCGCTCAGGGCGCCGGCCGCGTCATCCACCACGGCGGCGGTGCGACGCTGCTGAATGAGGATGGAGTCGCATTCCTGGATGCGCCCGGGTTCCCCGAGGAGTTCCGCCCCTATGCGCTCGCGCAGCAGCGCGCGCTGGAGACCTACCGGCGGATCGAGGATGTGGACTGGGTCTACGTCTCCCCGCCGCCGGTCGACTACGCGCCCGGCATCCGCACCGGCTCCTACCGCCTCGGCACAGACCGCCCGGTCATCGGCGCAGACGGTCGCGCCCGAATCTCCTACGAAGACCTCGCAGTGGCGGTCGTCGACGAGATCGAGCGCCCGGCGCACCACCGCGAGCGCATCACCGTCGGCTACTGAGCGGCCGGTCGGGCTCGCCGGGCCAGCACGGCGATGCCCTCGCGTCCGGGCAGTGCGAGGCGCGTCCGGCCTGAGCTTGTGCCGGGCAGGCGGGTTCGGGTCATGTTCCACACGTCGAGGATCTCGAGGGTCCACTCGTCCTCGGAAAGGTCGAGATGCGCTGTGCTCTGGCAGCTGCGACCGAAGTAGGTCAGTAGCGCGGCGCGATCGGATTGGTAGGCCTGATACTTGGCGGTGCCCTCCCGGAATCGCTCCCACCCGACCGCGTCCAGCCGGGCGAGGGCTCGAAGATGGAGATTGTCGGCTTGGTTAGCGGGTGGGGCCGCCACCGCATCGTTCGGGTTGATGGCAAAACGGTCGGGTGCTGGATCGAGCATCCCCCCGAGCTCCTCCACCAGTGCCCGGAGGAACCCGATGCGAGGTGCGCTCCCACCCCTGAGCTCGCCGCCCTTCGCCCACCACAGGATCTCGTCGTCTCGGTAGTACGTCTCGCCGTGGGTGCAGTAACCGCCTTGGAGGATGGTCGCCCAGAACCGGTGCACGAGCTCGAACGGTGAGAGCTGGCCCCAGGGTTCCTCGATGTCGCCCTCGTAGCGGCATTCGTCGTTGATGACGGGTTTTGAGTATGTCGTCCGCCACTGCGCGGTCGCGTGGACGGCCGAGGACTGGATGGAGCAGTGGGTGACCCAGGTCTTCGTGAAATCGAAGTTCTCTAGCCAGTTGTGCACGGAGAGGGGATGCCCGTAGGGGTCGTTGGCTGAGATGAACTCGCCGAATGCGTCCCAGTCCTGAGGGGTCCGGTCGAACATCATGTCGTATTCGTTGGCGAGGCTCCACCAGACGTTCGCGTGAGCGCTGAGGCGGCGCAGGCAGTAGTCGAGGTAGGTCAGGCAGCTCTCGCGGGAAAGGGTCGCGAAGCCCCAGCGGTCGTGGGGGTGGAACAGGATCACGTCGGCTTGGATCCCGAGGCGGGCGAGATCCCGGATGCGGTTCTCGAAGTTTTCCCAGAACGGGAGGTGGGGCCGGTGGACATTCCAGCCTCCGTCTGCGTCTCGTTCGAAGGGCTGCTCGGCCGGTTCGTCCGAGTTGTAGGCCATGCTCTTGGGGAAGACGCACATCCGCAGCTTGTTGAACGGTGCGGTCGCAAGCGTGCGCAGCGTCTGCGCGATGAGCTCCGGCGGCTGGTGCGTCCACGCGTAGGCGGTGGTTCCGAACGGTGCGAAGACGGTGCCGTCGTCGTGCTGGAAATGCAGGCCCTCCGCGCGAACGGGGCCGTGTTCGTCTGGCCGCGCAGGCAGGCAGCGGAACTCGCCCACGGTCTCCTCGAGGAACGAAGAGGAGGTGCGGTAGGTCCATCTGCCTTCGGTGGCCGGTGAGAACCGCACGAGGTAGCGCCCGTTGCCGGCGTAGAAGCCCGGGATCCGGGTGCGGGTTCCGGGCCCTTCGAAGACCACTTCCAGATCGACCTCGACGTGGGAGCCCGTGGGCTCGACGCCGAAGAACTCCACTTCGTAGATCTCGAACTTGCGCACCCGGGATGCCAGCCCCGCGGGCGGCGGGGCATGGTCGGTCATGCACAGGCCCGTTCGGCAGGCATTGTCGGGCCTGCCCCCTCAGCAGGGCGATGCGCGAAGCCCTCGCGGCGCATCCTCCAGCCCTCGGGCAGAACCGCGCCGCGGTCGATCGCGGCAGCGAGGTGGGCGATGGCTGCGAGGAGACCGCCGTTCGCCGGGAGGTAGAGGGTCAGGAATCCGCGCATCTGGGGGTTGTGGCCGTTGGGCAGGAATACGTTCTTGGGCGAGGACATCAGGAGTGCATCGACCGCCGCGCCGAGGTCGCCGAGCCGGGCGGCGGTCATCGCCATGACGGGGTAGTCCCAGCCCCAGGTGGTGCTGAGATCCCAGTCTTCGCGCACCGATCGCAGTGTTGCGGCCATCGTGTCCGGATCGATGAGTGTGGTGTCGGGTAGCCAGCCGAGCGCCATCAGGTGCGAGGGGTGGTCTTTGCGGATGAGATGCGGTGGTGTTGCGAGTGCGGCGTAGCTGCCGTCGGGCATGCGGGCTGGGTGGTGCATCTGCTCGCTGACGCGGCGCCATGTCTCGGGCACGGGCATGCCGAGGCGCTCTCGCCAGCGGCAGGCGATGCTGAGCGCCCACGACCAGTAGGCCAGTTCGAAGGTGGGGTCGGCGTTCGTTCCGTGGCAGGTGAGATAGCTCTCCTGGGCGGGGATGAGCGGCGGAGGGAGGCGGAAGCGGCCGTCGGCGTCTTCTTCAGCGAAGTCGGCCATGAAATCGGCGGTGGCTTCGATGAGCGGGTAGTGCCGCTCGAGGAATGCGGTGTCGCGGCTCTCGCGGTAGAGCAGTTCCAGCAGGTGGATGATGTGCGGCTGCTGCCAGATGAGGAAGACGCCGATGTGGCTCGGCGATTCTTGTGCCGAGAGGTCGGTCTGCTTCGGCCAGCGTGCGCCTTGGTATCCCTGTCGGCGGGCGGTCGCCTGCGCGGCCCCGAGCGCCTGGTGGTACCAGTCGAGGCTGCGTTCCAGCAGCGCGCCGCGCCCCCATAACGGGAAGTGAGCGGCGTGCCACCAGTGCATCTCGAGGTGGAACTTTCCGGTCCAAGTGTTGTAGGTCAGGCCGGTCTCCGCGGGCGGTGCGGCCCCGGCGCTGTTGACGGCGGTGAGGTACTGGGAGAGGACGATCCGGCGCTCGAGTTCGTGGGCGCGCGGGTCGGCGCTGCCGTCGAAGTCGATGGCGGCGCCGCTCATCCAGAAATCCTTCCACCAGGACGCGGCACGTTCGCGCACTCCGCAGAAGTCGCTGGGCTCTTCGGCGACGGAGCCTGTGGCAGGGTGCAGGGTGACGGTCACCTCGAGCGCGTCGCGGCCCGGGGCCGTCGCGTGCAGGCGGGTGCCGTCGTAGCGGATGTCGAGGATGCCGTTGGTGACGACATCCACTTCATATCCGTCGGCCTCGAGTTGCCGTCTCGCTCGCCAGTGGCCTGGAGCGAGTTCGTGCCAGGTCGTCGATTCCTCGATCCTGTTCTCGAACCAGGCGAGGTCGTCTGGCTGGGGGTCGAAGATCCACGACACGGCGAGTCCGCGTGCGAGCAGCGGCGAGACGACGCGGGTCGAGAACCGGTGTGCCGAAGGGTCGGCGACGGTCGTGACCTCGACCGGTGTCCCATCGAGCTGGAACCGGGCCTCGACGGCGCCGCTCCACAGGTCGAGTTCGGTGCGCTGCGCGGTCAGCTGCTCGGGCGACTCGAGGGCAGGACCGCCCCGCAAGACATCGAGTGCGAGACGTCCGAGATGGGCGCGGCGAGGGTTGTATGCCAGCCACGCGCCCGCAGCGAGCTTCTCGGGAACGGGGTCCCCGGCGCGCAGGAGCCCCATGCGGTCGAGGTACGGAACCGGGCCTCGGTCTGTCTCGTAGACCGTCTCCGCGTCCTCGGGACGATGGGGGAGGTTCGATCGCGTCGAATACCAGCCCCAGGTCGACTGGGTCCGAAGCGGGATCTGGAAGTCGTCGCGGCTGAAGGGGCGGGGCTCGCGTTCCGGCAGGCCGGTGCTGCCGTCATGGGGGATGCGGTCGGGGTCGGGCTGCAGCTCATGGAACTCGGGGAAGGTCTGCAGTCCCGTGAGGTCGACGGTCATGGCGATGTCGCCGTTGCCGACCGTGAGCACATCGGTCGGGTGTGGTGCGGTGAGGACGGGGTTGTGGCGGCGGACCAGGCGTTCGCGGTCAATGGGCTCGCTCACTTCAGCGCTCCGGCGCTGATGCCGTTGACGATCTGCCGCTGCGCCATAAGGTAAAACACCACGACGGGGACGATGGAGATCATGGTGGCGGCCAGCAGGATCTGGGGTTGCGGCGTCTCGGCGGAGACGAAGCTGGTGAGTCCGCGCTGGATGGGCATCAGGTTGTTGTTGTTGAAGACGACGAGGGCCATGAGGTATTCGTTCCACGCTCCGAAGCCTTGGATGACGGCGACGGCGGCGAGCCCGGGGCGGGCCAGCGGCAGGATGACGTTCGCGAAGATGCGCAACGCGGAGGCGCCGTCGATGGCGGCGGCCTCCTCGAGGTCTTTGGGCTGGCCGGCGAAGAAGCTGCGCATGATCAGGGTGGACATGGGGATTCCTGCTGTGATGAGGATGAGGATGTAGCCGAGTCGGGTGTTCGCGAGCCCCAGGTTCACGAGGAGCCGGTACTGGGCGAGGAACATGGCCGGTGCCGGGATGATCATCACGGTCAGGATCAGAACGGTGAACACGTTCTTGCCCCAGAATTCGAGCCGAGCGAGGGCGTAGCCGGCGAGGCTCGCGACGATCAGGATGCCGATGACGGCGCATCCGGTGTAGATGACGCTATTGAGCAGGTAGACGCCCAGGTTGCCCTTCACCCATGCGGTGACGTAGTTGCCCCATTCGAAGGTGGTGGGCAGCAGGCGTCCGCCGGTCAGCAGCTGTTGCAGGCTCTGGAGTGATCCGGAGAGCATCCAAAAGATCGGGAACAGGGCGATTACCGCGGCAACGCCGAGCAGGCCGTACAGGCCGATCCGATCGACGCGCACGGCGCGCCGGCGGCGCGAGGGGCGGAGTGTGGTCACGGGGCTGTGCTGCTTTCCTGGGGTGAAGTCCGCTCAGGCGCGGTTGCGTCGTGCGGACAGCCGGAGCTGGAGGAGGGAGAGGAGGACGAGGGCGCCGCCGAAGAGGACGGACATCGCCGCAGCGGTGCCGTAGCTGTTGTTGGTGAACGCCTCGGTGTAGATCACGAGCGTCGGGACCATGGTGTGATAGCCAGGGCCGCCGTTGGTCAGCACTTGCACGGTGCCGAAGATCTGCAGCGCGGCGAGCAGGGTCAGCATGCTCACGACGGTGGTCACCGGGGCCAGTCCGGGCCAGGTGACGTACCGGAATTTGCCCCAGAATCGCGCTCCGTCCAGGGATGCGGCTTCGTAGAGCTCCTTCGGGATGTCCTGCAGCCCGGCGAGGAAGAGCAGGAAGCCGAAGCCCCAGTGCAGCCAGATGAACACCGCGACGACGGTGGGCAGCGCGACGGCGGGGTTGTTCAGCCAGTCCTTGGCGAGTACTCCCAGACCTGCAGAGTGCAGCATGCGGTTGAGGATGCCGGTCTGAGGGTCCAGCAGCGAGGAGAAGATCATGCCGACCACGACGACCGAGAGGACACTGGGCAGGTAGTAGACCGTGCGGAAGAAGGTCTTGCCGCGGGTCACGGCCTGCACCGCCATGGCCATGCCGAGGGAGACGCCGTTTCCGACGAAGAACCCTACGATGCCGAAGACGGCGACGTTCTTCATGGACGCCCAGAACTCGGTGTCAGCGAAGACGTAACGGTAGTTCGCCAGGCCCACGAACGGTGTGTCGGGGCTCACCCCGTCCCAGCTCTGGAAGCTCAGCAGGATGGCCTGGAAGAACGGGGTGATGGTGAACACGGCGATCAGCACGACCGCCGGGGCAAGGAACAGCAGCCCGACCAGACGTCGGCGCTGCCGCCCTCGGTGACGGATGCGGGGTGCGCCCGTCACCGAAGGCTTGGCAGATGAAACGGTCACTAGGCGCTGAGGTTCTGCGCGCTTTGGATGTCTGAGAGCACCTGGTCGATGGTCTTCTCTCCGAGCACAAGGCTCTGGGAATCCCGGGTGATCGCATCATTCACCTGCGACGTGAAGGAGTTGGTCAGAACCTGCATGTTCTTCACCCCGGACGCGAAGCCGGTGAGCTGTGTGGGGAGCTTGCCGCTCGCAAGCAGTGTCGGGTTGGTGGGGATGATGTGTGCCTGCTCGGAGAAGACCTGCTGCTGGGCCGGCTGCGTGAGCCACTTCACGAAGGCGAGGGCCTCCTGCGGATGCTGTCCGCGGGGGTTGATGACGGCACCCTTGCCCGGTACGCCGGGGGAGCGCGGGGAGAGGCTGGCACCCGGGGCCTGCGGCAGGGCGAGAGAGATGAAGCTGGTGTAGTCGGGCGCCGTCGCGTGGGCGACGGAGACTCCGGGCGAGGCGTCGAAGTATGCGGCCACGCTGTGCTTGGTGAAGAAGTCGGTCTCGACAGTCGGGTTGTCGTTGGACCCGCCGGGGATCACATTGTTCGCGAGGACGCCGGCTTTCTTCAGATCCAGCAGGAACTGGAAAGCGTTGCGCCAGCCGTCTGCGTTCCACTTCGCCTTGCCGGCCATCGTGTCCGAGATCTGCTGATCCGTCAGCCAATTGGATGCCAGATACTGAATGAACTGTGGCGTCAGTGATGCTGCGACGGTGAAGTTCCCCTGCCCGTTCTTCCGAGCTGCGGCGAGCGTGGAGATGAGATCGGTGCTTGTCTGGGGAAGCGCGGTCGGATCGATCCCGCTCGCCGTCGGGTCGGCGAGGATGCCGTAGGTCTGCGTCTCCCAGTGCACGGTGTAGATGCCGGGCTTGACGCCGAGGTTGTTGCCCTTGGCGAAGGTGGCGAGCTTGACAACCGCGGGGCTGAAGTTCTTGCCCCAGCTGCCCTTCAAGTCGGAGCTCAGATCCTTGGCCCAGCCCGCCTTGTAGAAGGGGGCCATCGCGGTCGCCGTGAATGACGAATAGATGTCCGGCATCTGCTTCGACTGCGCCAGCGCCTGCAGCTTGGGGAGGTAGTCGACCGGGCCGGGGGTGTCGACGGTGATCTTGACCCCGGTCTGCTTGGTGTAGGTCTCCGCCAAGGCGTTGAGCGTGGCCTCCTGGCCGCGGGACTGATTGAAGAAAGTCAGTGAGACCTTCCCCTTCGATGACGGCGACCCTGTCGAGCTCGTCGACGGAGTGCAGCCGGCCAGCGCCAGTGAAGCGGTCGCGGCCAGCGAGCTTGCGCCGAGCAGGACCGCGCGACGCGAAAGCGACTGCGAGCGGGCGGCAGATGTAAATGGCATGTGTTGTCCTCACCTTTGAAAGACGCACCAGATGGAATCTCTTGGGCTCGAACTCTGAGTCTGCAATAGAGTTCGCGAGAGTGAAGCTAACAGGATCGATCGCGCTTTTCAATCCTGAATCGCTACTAGTTTTTGTGATTTCGTGGCTACTGTGGAGCCATGGGGAAGGTGACAGGCAGCCGAGGCAGCTATGCGAAGACTGCCGAGAGACGAAGGGACATCGCACAGGCCGTCCTCGACCTTGTCGTCGAGAAAGGTCACCGCGCGGTGGTCACAGCGGACGTCGCGAAGCGAGCCGGACTGAGCGAGCCGGGTGTGCTGTACCACTTCGCGAGCAAGGATGAGCTGCTGCTTGCGGCCCTGCAGCACTTCGACGATGTCGAGCTGACAGCTCTGCCGGAAGGCGAATCCATCCTGCGTGCACGTGAGCGCGCGGTGGCGGGTGTCGAGCGCACCAACATCGTGCGACTGCACACCGCCATGTCAGGGGAGGCGAGCGATCCGACGCATCCCGCACACGAGTACTTCAAGCAGCGCTGGCGTCGCAGCAACAAGCTGATGGCCGACAGCATCCGCCAGTTGCAGGCCGACGGCGCAGTCGGCCCCGATGTCGACGCCGACAGCGCCTCGCGGCTGATCCACGCCACCTGGGAAGGCCTGCAGAACCAGTGGCTCGCCGAGCCCGGGTTTGACATCGGTGCGGAACTGGAGAAAGCCATCGTGGCACTGCTGGGGTACCCGGTTGAGCACGTCGTCGGGAGCCCGCCGGCGGGGCGTTCGCGAGCACGCTGAGCTGTTCATGATGCCGGCGCCATGTCGCTGCCGGCTCGAGCGAGAAAGAACTGTGAGTCGCCATGCATCCCCGACCTTTTCGTGACGCGGTCTGGATCTCCCGCCCCGCTCCGGCCTCTCAGCGCATCGCACGAGAGATCGTCCGTGACCGGATCGACTGGGCCGGCCCCGGCCGGGTGCTCAGCCAGGAGTTCGTCTCGACCGGGGCGATCTGCGCGGTGGCAGTCGATCTCGCCGCGCCGGAGGACGTCCCTGATCCGTTCGCCGCCGATGTCGCTTTCACCCTCACCCTGGAGACGGCCTCGGGCGAGGTGATAGCTCGACGTGCGGTCGATCGGCCTCAGCTCGTCTGGGAGCGATTCGGGCGGCTGCTGGACGTGACTCCAGCCGCCCCGCCCGGCTCCTATGCGGTCGTGCTGCGCGTCGAGCGCGGAACTGTTGGATGGCACACCGCCCGGGCGCGCGGCCCGGAAGCGGATGACGGGGTCTCCCCCCTCCCGATCAATGGCCGGGCATTGAGCGACGGCGCGCCAGTCCCGGGAACCCGCCTGATCGCCGTCGACACCGAGCCCGCAGCGAACCCGTTGTTCCGTGGGGCCATCGACATCGACGGCGCCGTCGAGGAAGCCACGCTGCATGCGGTCGTTCTGGGGTGCGGCTTCGTGCGCATCAACGGCCGCCGGGTCGGCGAGCCGGGCATCGAGCCCGCGGTGACCGACTACGACAAGACCGTCTTCTACCGCTCGCAGCCGATAGCCCATCTGCTGCGTCAGGGGCACAACGAGATCCTGATCGAGGCCGGCCGGGAAAGATACTCCGCACGCGGAGGCGACATCTGGGGCTGGAACGTGGCCCCCTGGCATCGGGAGCCCGCCGCTCTGGCCGAGGTGACCGTGCGCTACCGAGACGGGAGCACCCTCACCGTCCAGACCGGAACGGGGTGGGAGGCCGCGGCAGGTCCGGTCGTGAGCGACATCCTCTTCCGCGGTGAGACGTGGGTTCTCAGCGATGACGAACCGGAATGGGAACCAGCGGCTGTCGTCGACGGGCCCTCGGGCAAGCTGCGCCCTGCAGGCAGCGCCCAGATGCGCGCCTCGAGCCCGCTGCCGCCTGTCACGAGCACGCGCTTGGGGGAGCGCGGCACCGTCTACGACTTCGGACGGGTCATGACCGGGCGGGTCCGCTGCACGGTGAAGGGCGGCCCGGGGTCCCGCATTCGTGTCGTCTCCGGCGAGCAGCTCGACGCTGCGGGGAACGTCATATGCGAGAACGTCCTCGTTGCCGGGCCGGCTCAGGAAGACATCCTCGAACTGGCGCGCACTGTTGTCGAGCAGGTGTGGGAGCCGCAATTCGGGTACCGCGGATTCCGCTGGATGCAGGTCATCACGGAAGGCGACGTCGAGGTGAGCCTTGTGCGCGCGGTCCCGATATCCACCCCCGTCGAGACCGTCGGGGAGCTGGACACCAGTGCACCGCTGCTGGAGTGGATCGACACCGCGCTCGCCCGAACTTTCATGAACAACCTCCACGGCATCCCGACCGACACTCCGATCTACGAGAAGAACGGCTGGACCGCCGATGCGCATCTGGCGACGGAGGCACTTCTCCATCACTTCGACCTGCGCGAGGCGTTCGGGAAGTGGATGGACGATCACGTCGACGCGCAGTCAGCCGACGGCGCGATCCCTCAGATCGTCCCGACCCCTGGCTGGGGCCGCTCAGCCGATCCAGCATGGGCGGCGTCCGCGGTCCTGATTCCGTGGTACCTCTACCGCGAATACGGCGACATCGCGCTGCTCCGGCGATATGCGCCGATGATCCGTCGATTCGCAGACCACCTGCTTGCCCGATCCGGAACCGGGCTCTGGCCTGATCGCAGCTGGGGCGACTGGCTCGCGCCGGGGTACGCCGTGGGCCCGGAGGGAATGGCGCCGATCGGCACCGCCATGGAGGTCGCCGTGCTGCGGCAAACGGCCGAGATCCTGCGCGAGATCGGCGACGCCGAGACATCCCGATACGACCACGCGGCGAACGCTATCGCCGAGGCGTATCACGAGGCGTACTTCGACACCGATCTGGGCTGCTACCGGGTTACCGGGGTCGCCTACCGGCAGAGCCTGAACATCCTGCCGCTGGCTTTCGGCATGGTGCCGCCGCAGGATGTCGCGGCCGTCCGAGCCAGCCTCATCGCCGACCTCGAGCAGCGCACAGACGGCCATCTCGACTGCGGAGCCATCGCGGTGCGGCACTTGCTCCCCGTGCTCGCCGATGCGGGCAGGGACGATCTGGCTCTCACCGTCCTGATGCAACGCTCCCGCCCGGGTTGGGGCGCCTGGTTCAACGACGGGGAGAGCACACTGCTCGAGTCATGGGATCCCGATGCGCGCTCGCGGAACCACTACTTCCTCGGCAGCGTCGCCTCCTGGATCCAGCAGCGCGTCGGGGGCCTCCGCCTGACTTCACCCGGCTGGGCGAGCTTCGCGATCGAGCCGGTGGCCGACGACCGCGTAACCAGCGCGCGCATCCGCCACCGCACGCCACACGGCGACGCAATGGTCGAGTGGGAGCGCGGGCCCGGGGGATGGAACTTCACGGTTCTGGTGCCGGACGGGAGCACCGCGACGCTCGCGGTAGAGGAGGTTCGCACGAGGCTGCCGCAAGGCACGCACTGCCTATTCGTCCCGTTGGGGGCTTCCACCGTGGCGCGCTGAGCAGCCCCGCCTCACGCCCCGCGCGCGGCGACCGTGAGCAACCGCTGCAACTCGGGGGCCCGCAGCGAGGCATCCCCGTACACCGCGCGCAGCTCGCGGATGAACCGCAGCTCGCGCACGCGCACCTGCACGAGGCGCCCCGCGGCGATGTCGTCGCGCACGGCGAGGATGCTGAGGATCGCGGCCCCCGCGCCGGACTCGACGGCGGTGCGGATCGCCGCCGTGGTCGGCAGCTCGACGAGCGGGGTCGCGGCGGGATGCCCGGCCTCCGCCATCATCCGCTCGGCGTTCAGGCGGGTGCCCGAGCCGCGTTCGCGCGAGATCAGCGGGGTGCCGGCCAGCGCGCCGAGCCCGATCGTGCGTCGTGCGGCCCAGTCGTGGTCGGGCGCGACGACGACGACGAGCTCGTCGCGGGCGACCATCGTTGCATGCAGCGCGCCGATCGACTGCGGCGACTCGATGAAACCGAGCGGGTGCGTGCCCGCCGAGACCAGGTCGATGACCTGCGTGCTGTTGGTCGCCGTCACCGAGATCTCGCGGTCGGTCGCGCTGGCGCCCATCCGGGCGGTGATCAGCCACCGCGGCAGCAGGTACTCGGCGACGGTGAGGCTCGCCGCAACCCGCAGGGGCGCGCGGCGCCCGCGCAGCGCCGCGATGCCGGCTTCGAAGCGGTCGGCGGCCTCGGCGACGTCCGCGGCCCACTCGGCTGCGATGGCGCCTTCGGGGGTGAGTCCGGTCCCGCGCGCGGCACGATGCAGCAGCGGGATGCCCAGCCGTTGCTCGAGCGCGCGCATCCGCGCCGACGCCGCCTGCTGGGAGATCCCGGTGGTCCGCGCGGCGGCCGAGATCGAGCCGCTCTCGGCCACGGCGGCGAGCAGGCGCAGCGTCATGAGATCGGCAGCGCCAGCAGCCACAATCTCTGCTTGTAGATCCACAAGCATGTGACGCTACTCCGATCCGCCGTGTTGCGTGAGTCTGGATGCATGGCACGAGTCGGCTTCGCGAAGCGCATCCCCGGTCTCGTGCTCTGCATCGCCGTCGCGCTGGTCGCGACCGGGCTCGGCAGGCTCGTCCCGGTCATCGGGGCCCCGGTGTTCGGCATCCTCATCGGCGCCCTCGTCGCGTCGTTCCTGCGCCCGGGCGCGCGCACCGACGCCGGCGCCGGCTGGGCCGGGAAATACGTGCTGCAGGCCTCGGTCGTCGTGCTCGGCTCGGGGCTGTCGCTGGCCCAGGTGCTGAACACGGGCTGGCACTCGCTGCCGATCATGCTCGGCACGCTCACTGTCGCGCTCGGCGGCGGCTGGCTCATCGGCCGCGCGCTCGGCCTGCCCGTCGACGTCCGCACCCTCATCGCGGTCGGCACCGGCATCTGCGGTGCCTCGGCGATCGCCGCGACCCAGTCGGTCATCCGTGCGAAGGCGAACGACGTCGCCTACGCCATCGGCACGATCTTCACCTTCAATGTCGTCGCCGTGCTGGCCTTCCCCTTCATCGGCCACGCGCTCGGGCTGAGCGACCACGCATTCGGGCTCTGGGCGGGCACCGCGATCAACGACACGTCGTCGGTCGTCGCGGCGGCGTTCAGCTTCAGTCCGGCGGCCGGCGACTACGGCATCATCGTGAAGCTCACGCGCACGCTCATGATCATCCCGATCACGATCGCGATCGCGGTCTACCGGCGGCGGCAGGCCGCGCGCGCGGCAGCGGTGAGCGGCGCGGATGCCTCGGCTCCCGTGCCCTGGTCGTGGAAGTCGGTCGTGCCGCAGTTCCTCATCTGGTTCGTGGTCGTCGTGATCGTGAACTCGCTCGGGCTCATCCCGGCGGCGTGGCATCCGGCGCTCAGCACGCTCGGCACCTTCATGATCACCGCCGCTCTGACGGGCATCGGCCTCGGCACCCGGCTGCGCATCCTCAAGCAGGCCGGCATCCGGCCGCTCGCGCTCGGCGCCCTGCTCTGGGTGCTCGTGGCGCTCGCGTCGCTCGGCCTGCAGCTCGTCACCGGCAACCTCTGAGCCCCTGCGCCCGGCCCCGCGGCCGCCGCGGTTAGGCTGGCCGGGTGCCGATCAATCCCGACATCCAGGGCCGCACGCTCGAGCCGACCGCGCCCTATCTCGTAGGCCGCGAGAAGATCCGCGAGTTCGCCCGCGCCGTGTTCGCGACCAACCCCATCAACCTCGACGTCGCCGCCGCACAGGCTGCCGGCTACGCCGACGTCGTGGCCCCGCCGACCTTCCCCATCGTGATCCAGCAGCTCACGCTCGACCAGCTGCTCGCCGAGCCCGACGCGGGCATCGACTTCAGCCGCGTCGTGCACGGCGACGAGCGGTTCAGCTACTCGCGTCCGATCGTCGCGGGCGACGAGCTCACGGGGCGACTCACCGTCACGAGCGTCAAGTCGCTCGGCGGCAACTCGATGATCACGGCCGGCACGATCGTCACCGACGCGAGCGGCGCGCACGTCGTCACCGCGATCTCGACCCTCGTCGTGCGAGCGGAGGACTGAACGTGACCGACACCCTGACCGTGGGCGACGTGGTCGCCGAGGCGGCGTTCCCGCTGACCCGCGACTCGCTGGTGCGCTACGCGGGCGCTTCCGGCGACTTCAACCCGATCCACTACCGCGACGACGTCGCGGCCTCCGTCGGCCTGCCGGGCGTGCTCGCCCACGGCATGCTCACGATGGGCCTCGCGGTGCAGCCGGTCTCCGACTGGCTCGGCGACCCCGGCCGCATCGTCGACTACCAGGTGCGCTTCACGCGCCCCGTCGTCGTCGACCCGCAGACGGGCGCCGAGATCCTCGTCGTCGCGAAGGTCGGCAAGATCGATGAGGAGGCCGGGCAGGCCCGCATCGACCTGACCGTCTCGGCTGCCGACCAGACCGTGCTCGGCAAGGCGCAGGTCGTCGTCAGCCTGTGAGGGGCACCGTGAACGACCGCGTCCCCGCGCTGTCCGAGCTGACGACCCTGCGGGTCGGCGGCGTGCCGACGCGGTTCGTCGCGCCGCAGAGCGAGGCCGAGCTGGTGGATGCGGCGCGCGAGCTCTTCGCGAGCGACGAGCCCCGGCTGATCCTGGCCGGCGGCTCGAACACGGTCGCCTCCGACGACGGCTTCGACGGCACGGTGCTGCACGTCGTGACGCGCGGGGTCGATCGCCTCGAGGCCCCGGCCGGCGAGGTGCGCCTGCGCGTGCAGGCGGGGGAGCCGTGGGACGACGTCGTCGCCCTCGCGGTCGAGAACGGCTGGGCGGGCATCGAAGCGCTCAGTGGCATCCCCGGCTCGACGGGCGCGGTGCCCGTGCAGAACGTCGGCGCCTATGGCCAAGAGGTCTCGAGCGCCCTGGTCGCCGTCGAGGTCGTCGACGCCGACTCGCTCGAGGTGCGCCGGCTCGAGGCATCCGAGCTCGCCCTCGGCTATCGCGATTCGATCTTCAAGCACGGCTACGAGGGACTCATCACGGCCGTCGAGCTGCGCCTCGTCGAGGCGGCCGCGGATGATTCCGACGGGCTCGATCCGGCGGCCACCGCCCTCGGTTCCCCGGTCGGCTACGCCCAGCTCGCGAACGCCCTCGGCGTCGAGCTCGGCGCGCGCGTGCCGCTGGCGGACGCCCGCGCGAGCGTCCTCGCCCTGCGACGTTCCAAGGGCATGGTCCTCGACCCCGCCGACCCCGACACGGCGAGCGCGGGCTCGTTCTTCACCAACCCGATCGTCCCCGAGAGCTTTGCGCGCGAGCTGCCGGGCGAGGGCCCGCGCTGGCCGCTCGGCGCGGATCAGCCGAGCGACGGCCCGGTGCTCGTGAAGCTCAGCGCCGCGTGGCTCATCGAGCACGCCGGCATCGGCCGCGGGTTCGCGCTGCCCGGCTCGCGCGCGGCGGTGTCGAGCAAGCACACGCTCGCGCTCACCAATCGCGGGGGCGCGACCGCCACCGAGATCCTGCAGCTCGCGACCTTCATCCAGGCGCGCGTCTCGGCCGACTTCGGCATCAACCTGCAGCCCGAGCCCGTCTTCGCCTAGCGCTGCCGCGTCGCCGCCCGCAGCCCGGCGATCAGCCCGACCACGAGCAGCAGGCCGCCGATCGCGAAGGCGGCCACGACCGCCCAGCCGCCACCGTCCAGGGTCAGGATCCACTCGCTGAACGCCCGGCGACGCCCCGCCGCGAACATCGTCCACAGCGCGAACCACCCGGTCGCGGCGAACACGAGCCCCCACACGATGCCGCCCCAGCGGATCCGCGGGCTCGTCCGCTCGGTCCGCTCCCGCGGCTGCAGCCACGCGGGCTCGGCGTCCGGGAGCGTGGCGGTCGGGGCGGTGGCGGATGCCGCATCCGAGCTCGCCGCCCCTGCGGGTCCCTCCGAGGCGCTCTCGTACGGCCGTGTGGCGAACAGCTCCTCGACCCGCTCGGTCGACTGCGCGTCCTGCGTGTTCTTCTCGTCACTCATCGTCGTCGTCCTTAGTCGAGGTAGCCGTTGCCGCTGCTGGGGTTCGTGCCGCCGTCATAGACGTAGACGGCGCCGTGCCCCTGCGTGATGTCGATGACCAGCTCGGGCGAGCCGGTCCCGCCGGTGCTCCAGGTCCGCTCGGCGGACGGGCCGTGGCCGGCGCTCTGCACCCGTAACGCGGGCTGCTCGGCCATCCCGCCGGTCGCGTCGAGCCGGTACGGGTGCACGTCCGAGTCGGTGCTCGTGACCTGCACGCGGGCGTTCACGCCGTCGCCGATGTACACCGCGACGGCGCCGAAGGTCTGGTCGATCGTCACTGTGCGCGTGCCCGTGTTCCCGACATCGGCGCTGTTCGCGTCGATCTCGACCTGGCCGGCGAACTGATCGAAGCGGATGTCCCGATCCGCCCGCAGCTGCGTGAAGCCGACCGGCGAGTCATGCACAGGCCAGCCGAACGAGCCGACCCCGAGCACGATCGCGACGATCGCCCAGAACGCGAGCGCTCCGCTGCGGCGCCGCGCGGCGCCGACCACCACCATGCCGAGGCCGATCACCATGAGCGCCACCGCCATGCCGATCGGAGCGGCGTACCGCACGAGGCCGGCGTCGGTCGCGGCGGCCGTCCCGGCGATCCCGCCGCCGACGAGCGCCGCCCCGACCACGATCGCGACGGCCCAGCCGGCCGCACGCGGGTTCGCCGCGCGCCGCTGCGCGCGCAGTCGCACGGCCTCCGCCGCGTACTGCTGCGAACGGGCGCGCGCCTCGGCCGAACGCGCGAGCCGCGCATCCTGCGTCGCACCGCGGGCGGCCGCCGACGCGGCGCGCTGCTGGTCCTGCCACTGGGCGTGCTGCACGCGCCATGCGTCGTACTTCTCGCGCCAGTCGGCGTACGCGTCCTTGTCCGAGCCCGCCCCCGGCGCGATGGGCGCGGCGGGCGGGTTTGACGCATCGCCGGCGGTCGAGGCGTTCGAGGCGGTCGCGGCAGCAGCAGAAGCGGCCGGGGATGCCTCGGCGGATCCATCCGTCGCTGCGCCCGCACCCGCGGCGCCGGCGGCAGACCCCTGATCCGCGGCGGCCGGTGCGGCACCCGCCGCCCGGAACCCGGCGTACTGCGCCCACTGCTGCCGCCCAGCGGGCGTCGTGCGCCGGAACCGCTGCACGGCCCACACGACGAACCACACGATCGCTCCCACGATCGCCAGGTTCCACAGCACGCGCAGCACGGCGGCCGGCGCCGCGAGCCACCACGCGGCGCCGGTCAGGTGGTCGCCCACCCACCACACCCCCTGCGTGAACGGCACGAAGGTCAGCACCACGAGCACGGCGATCGCGATGAGCGGCGCGTCGAACACGCCGCGGAGCATGCGCTCGAGGTGGATCTCCCCGTGCGTGTCGGGCAGCAGCAGCCATGCGGCCGCATAGAAGAACAGGGCGGGGCCGCCGAGGATGGCGGCCACGACGGCGATGCCGCGCACGATCAGGGGGTCGAGTCCGGTGCGGATGGCGATGCCGCCGCAGACACCGCCCACCCAGCCGTCCGCGCGCACGATGCCGAGGCCGCGCAGCCAGGCGAAGAAGCGGTTCGAGTCCGGTCGCGGTCCGGCCGCCGGAGTCGGGGTGGATGTCTCATTGCTCACCCTCCGATGCTCCCGTCGCGCCGGCCTCCGCGCCATGCGGGGTTGCCCTGACCGGCCCCTGATTTCCTCCGGGGAAGCCCCTCAGGGCCGACCGGGCAATGGTTTGATTCCTTGCATGACGTCCCTGCCGATCCCGCCGCAGCGCCTGCCGCTGCTGCGCCCGCGCGACTGCGTCGTGGGCGGGGTGAGCGTCGCCCTCGCGCGTCACCTCGGCTGGTCCGTCGACAGCGTGCGCTGGCTGTTCGTGATCACGAGCCTCCTCGGCGGCGCCGGCGTCCTCTTCTATGCGTGGCTCTGGGCGACGGTCCCTCTCGAGGACGCCGGGCCGGATGCCTCGCCCGAGGCCCCCGTCCGGCATCGCGTCCCCCTCCGCTGGCTCGGCGTCGGCGTGTGCGCCGTCGGCGCCGTGGCGCTGCTGCTCGCATGGGACCGCACCGGTGGCCTCCTCTCGGGCCTGCTCCTCGCGCTCGCCGTGGCGCTCGTCGCCGTCGGCGTGTTCGGCCCCTGGGGCATCCGCCTCTGGCACGAGCTCATCGCCGAGCGCACGAAGCGCGTCCGCGAAGAGGAGCGTGCCGAGATGGCCGCCCACCTCCACGACTCGGTCCTGCAGACCCTCGCCCTCATCCAGAACCGCGCAGGCGCCTCGAGCGAGGTCGCGCGCATCGCTCGAGCGCAGGAACGCGAGCTCCGCCAGTGGCTCTATTCGGGCGTGGGCACGGCGGATGCCGACCTCGCCACCGACCTGAAGGACTACTCCGCCGCGCTCGAACTCGACTACGCCGTCCGCTTCGACGTGGTCGTCGTGGGCCAGAGCGCCGAGCGCTCCAGCGGCGAGCTCGCCGCCGCCTCCCGCGAGGCCATGCTCAACGCGGCCCGCCATGCGGGCGGCGAGGTGTCCGTCTACGTCGAGGCGTCGCAGGCGGCGGTCGACGTGTTCGTTCGAGATCGCGGCCCGGGCTTCGACCCGCAGGCCGTTCCCGAGGACCGCCTCGGCGTGCGAGAGTCGATCATCGGCCGCATGCGCCGTGCGGGCGGCACCGCCGTCGTCCGACCGGGTGCGGGCGGCACGGGCACCGAGGTGCAGCTGCACTTCGAGCCCGGCAGAGCCGAGTAGGGGAGCGCAGCATGTCCGATCCGGTCACCGTCGTCGTCGTCGACGACCACTCGATCTTCCGCTCGGGGCTGCGTGCCGATCTGGATGCCGCGGTCCAGGTCGTCGGCGAGGCCGGCGACGTCGACTCCGCCGTCGCCGCCGTCGCCCGGCTCCGGCCCCAGGTCGTCCTGCTCGACGTGCACCTGCCGGGCGGCCAGGGCGGCGGCGGGGCCGAGGTCATCCGCCGCGCAGGGCCCGCCTCGCCGGACACGCGGTTCCTCGCGCTCAGCGTGAGCGACTCCGCGGAGGACGTCGTCGGCGTCATCCGCGCGGGTGCCCGCGGCTACATCACGAAGGGCAGCTCGGGGGCCGAGGTCAGCCAGGCGGTCGCGACGGTCGCAGGCGGCGACGCGGTGTTCTCCCCGCGCCTGGCGGGGTTCGTGCTGGATGCCTTCGGCACCGCCGCCGGCGAGCAGGCCCAGACCGACCACGAGCTCGACCGGCTCTCCGCGCGGGAACGCGAGGTCATGCGCCTGATCGCCCGCGGCTTCTCGTACAAAGAGGTCGCCGCTGAGCTCTACATCTCGATCAAGACGGTCGAGACCCACGTCTCGGCGGTGCTCCGCAAGCTCCAGCTCTCGTCGCGGCACGAGCTCACCGCATGGGCGCTCGAGCGTCGCCTGCTCTAGCCATGCCCGGCTTCCGCTGTCGTTTTGCGCCGCTGTTCCCGCTCGCCTACACTCGAGGAGGTAGTTGAAGCCTGCCAAACTTCATTGCGCCCTTTTGAGGGTGTGATGGGTCAGGGCTTCTTCTCATAGGGCGGTGGCTCAATTGGTAGAGCAGCGGTCTCCAAAACCGCAGGTTGCAGGTTCGAGTCCTGTCCGCCCTGCAAGCCGGCGCTGACGCGGCGGCCCGTGAAAGGTGAGCTGAGTGGCCCGAAAGATCGTCGACGAGCCCAGCGAGGACGTCGTAGCGGTAGCGAAGAAGCAGCGTGATGAGCGCCGCAACCCCTTCGCGCGGATCGCGCTGTTCATCCGTCAGGTGATCGGCGAGCTCCGCAAGGTGGTCACGCCGACGCGAGGTGAGCTCCTGAGCTACACCGGTGTCGTCCTGGTCTTCGTGATCATCATGATGGCGCTCGTGTTCGGGCTGGACCAGCTGTTCGGCTGGCTCGTGATCCTCGCCTTCGGCAGCGCCGGGTCCTGACCTCGCGGGTGAGACGGCCCGCAGACTGAAGAACGCGGGCCGAGTGACAGAAATGGATTGGTGACCAGTGGCTAAGAGCGAGCGCGACGACGTCGATTGGGCGACCGCGGCAGAGCAGTCGTCGGAAGACGACGAGACGCAGACGGGCAACGTCCTCGCGGCTGACGAGGCCGACTCCGACGCGGCCGAGCGCGAGGCGCTGCACCTGACCGACGGCGAAGAGATCGATCTCGACGCCGTGCTCGACGCGATCTCCGACTCCTCCGACCCCGAGGCCGACGGCGTCGTGGACGAGGCGCTCGAGGTCCCGACCGTCGAAGACGCCGAGGCTGCGATCGTGGCGATCGAGGATGCCGACGAGGCGGATGCCGAAGCCGAGGTCGACCCTTACGAGGCGTTCAAGACCGAGCTCCGCATGAAGCCCGGCAAGTGGTACGTCGTCCACTCGTACGCCGGTTTCGAGCGCCGCGTGAAGTCGAACCTCGAGAACCGCATCCAGTCGATGGACGTCCAGGACTACATCTTCCAGATCGAGGTCCCGATGGAAGACGTCGTCGAGATCAAGAACGGCCAGCGCAAGATGGTCACCCGCGTGCGCATCCCGGGCTACGTGCTCGTCCGCATGGACCTCAACGAGGACAGCTGGTCGGTCGTGCGTCACACCCCCGGCGTCACCGGCTTCGTGGGCAATGCCCACAACCCGACCCCGCTTCGTTTCAACGAGGCGTTCGAGATGCTGAAGAGCCTCGTCCAGGTCGAGGCCGCTCCGGCTCGCAGCGGTGCGAAGGGCGTCAAGTCCACGGTCCGCGCGATCCCCGCCGAGGTCGACTTCGAGATCGGCGAGACGATCACCATCAAGGAGGGCTCGTTCGCCGGCCTTCCCGGCTCCATCAGCGAGATCAACACGCAGAGCGGCAAGCTCACGGTCCTCGTCTCGCTGTTCGAGCGTGAGACCCCGGTCGAGCTCAGCTTCGACCAGGTCACCAAGCTGTAAGAAGCGTCCAGCTTCACCACATAAGATTCCCCGGTCCACCGCCGGCGTCCGCCGCGCGGGAGAGAGCGCTTCGCGCACTCGAACAGAAAGAAGGAAACCATGGCTCCCAAGAAGAAGGTCACTGGTCTGATCAAGCTTCAGATCAAGGCCGGCGCCGCGAACCCCGCCCCGCCCATCGGTCCCGCTCTGGGTCAGCACGGCGTGAACATCATGGAGTTCTGCAAGGCGTACAACGCCGCGACGGAAGCTCAGCGCGGCAACGTCATCCCGGTCGAGATCACCGTCTACGAGGACCGTTCGTTCACGTTCGTCCTCAAGACCCCGCCGGCCGCCGAGCTGATCAAGAAGGCCGCGGGCGTCCAGAAGGGCTCCGGCGTGCCGCACACCAACAAGGTGGGCAAGATCACCCGTGACCAGGTCCGCGCGATCGCGCAGGAGAAGCTGGTCGACCTCAACGCGAACGACCTCGACGCAGCCGAGAAGATCATCGCCGGCACCGCCCGCTCCATGGGCATCACCGTCGACGCGTAAGCAGACCACTCACCAACTTTCGTGGCAGCGCCGGCCAGGCGCGTAGACCACCATCTCTCTGAGGAGAAACAACATGGCACAGAAGTCCAAGGCGTACCGCGCCGCGGCCGACAAGATCGAGGCCGGCAAGTTCTACACCCCCGCTGAGGCCGTCTCCCTCGCGAAGGAGACCGGCTCCGTCAAGTTCAACTCGACCGTCGAGGTCGCGCTGAAGCTCGGCGTCGATCCCCGTAAGGCCGACCAGATGGTGCGCGGCACCGTCATCCTCCCGCACGGCACGGGCAAGACCGCCCGCGTCATCGTCTTCGCGACCGGCCCCGCGGCCGAGGCGGCCCTCGCTGCCGGTGCGGACGAGGTCGGCGGCGACGAGCTGATCGAGAAGGTCGCCGGCGGTTACACGTCGTTCGACTCGGCTGTCTCGACCCCCGAGCTCATGGGCAAGGTCGGCCGCCTCGGTAAGGTGCTCGGCCCCCGTGGCCTCATGCCGAACCCGAAGACCGGCACCGTGACCCCGAACCCGGCGAAGGCCGTGGAGGAGATCAAGGGCGGCAAGATCGAGTTCCGCGTCGACAAGCACTCCAACGTGCACTTCGTCGTCGGCAAGGCGGGCTTCAGCGCCGAGCAGCTCGGTGAGAACTTCAAGGCCGCCGTCGACGAGGTCCAGCGCCTCAAGCCTGCCGCCGCGAAGGGCCGTTACATCCAGAAGGGCGCCGTCTCGACGACCTTCGGTCCGGGCATCCCGCTCGACGTCAACGCGCTCTAAGCACGAGCTTCCCCACACGAAGGGCCCGCCTCACGGCGGGCCCTTCGTCGTATCCCGGATCGCTTCGGCAGATGCGTGCCCCACGACTCCGAATGCCTGCGCGACGTGGAGCACACGGGCGCGCGGAAGCCGGTTCGTCGCGCCCGCCGTGGGCAGGTGATCCACCAGTCAATCGGGGTGAACTTCCGCGGAACTGCGGGCGACACGCCCGGGTTGTGGTGGTGATTTGAGCGTGGCGCGGATGCCGCGTAAGTTTCTTACTTGTCACCCCAAAGGTGCGGCGGAGCGGAAGAGCTCGCCGGCCTCAAGCGGGACAATCTTCAAGCCTTTCAAGCCCACGCCGATTTGGTGGGAGCGGCTAGAACTGCTAAGATAGACAAGTTGCCTCGGAGCGAGATTCACTGTTTGTGGTGGGTTGAATTCGGGTGCGGGTGGTCCTTGAGAACTCAACAGCGTGCACATTGTCAATGCCAATACCCCTGGCATCGTCTT
>Ga0131853_10001162_pt1 | contig 47935 bp, 46 predicted proteins | sample TergutLab28metaG_FD_92764 | JGI IMG/M metagenome (GOLD analysis project Ga0131853, IMG submission 92764) | Labiotermes labralis P1 segment gut microbial communities from Petit-Saut dam, French Guiana - Lab288 P1 (version 2) (version 2) | ecosystem: Host-associated > Arthropoda: Insects >... | reverse complement strand
TGTCAAGCACTTTTTTCAAAAAAGTTGAAATTTTTTTTAAGGCGGGTTTAAGGCGGGTTAGATGTTGAAAAATCAAGGGTTTTTGTGGTTTGATGTTGTGGGGGGTTGGGTGGGGTTTGAAAAAAATTAAAAATCTCTCGACAATAAGTGAGAGATTTTTTTGTATTTATTTTTATTAAATATCAAACAACCAATACTTTTACATCTTGAGGAAGTGTTTCTATATCCGAATTAAGTGTGATGAAAAATTCAACTTCTTCCACTTCCGAAACTTTACTAAGTGCCGCCATAACGCAGGATAAATCATCATTTGGCAAATCTTCTATTATGCCGCATAATCCATCGATGAAAATTTCTTTAATATCGGCATTTTGCGAAACCATGCCATATACAAAAGCAACAAATTCTCTGTAATTAGATAGAGGGTATTCGCTAGTATCTACCAATCTTATGCTACGATGTATTTCGTGCATATTTCTTTTACAGTCATCAACATAGACTATGTAGCCATCGGTGGTAGCTAGATGTTCGTTGGCAAGCTCGATTAACTTGCGTGTTTTTCCGCCGCCACGGGGTCCTGCTAGAAGTTTTATCATAATACATTACCTCCATTAAAAATTTTTTAATTGCGTAAACCTAATCCTTAATTTAATTATACACAATGCAACCCAAAAAAGCAATCCCTAAAATTTATCAATTGAAGTTTTAACATTCGTGCAATTTGTTTTCGTCATTTTCAGAATAATAAATTCTGTTTCTTCCCATTTTCTTCGCCTTGTACAGTGCCATATCGGAATTATGTATCAAATTCCTCATTCCTAAATCTGTATCGTTTGGTGTGCTTTTGTCTATACCAGCCAACCCAAGGCTAACAGTAATAGGAATCTGCAAATCTCCTTCGTCGAGCCCATTAATGAAGAAAGGACTGCGTGTTATCGAATTTTTAACACGACAAGCAGTTTTTAGTGCATCTTCAACACTGGTTTTTGGCATTACTACAATAAATTCTTCACCGCCGTAACGGCATACAACATTATCCTTGCGCAAAGAATGAGTAATACGAGCAACTAAAATCTTTAATACTTCATCGCCTACTTGATGACCATATGTATCATTTATTTTCTTAAAATAATCCACATCAATCATCATAACCGTCATTGATTCGCCATTTGCAATACTTCGTTCAAAGGTATAAGGCACTACTTCGTACATATATCTTCGATTATAAGCACCAGTCAAAGCATCTGTGTTAAGTAGCTTTTCCATATCTTCTGCGGCTTGGGCAATTTGCTTAATATGGCGCAAATCGTGAATATACGCTATCACTGCATCTTGACCTTCAAGCTCTACAGATTTTAGAGTAATTTGAGACGGAATCATCTCACCATCGCTGGTTTGCCACATCCATTCAAACTGTTCGCCTTGTTTGTTGTCAAAAACAATATCTAATGCAGTACGCATTTTGACCTTAGATTCTGACCCGTCGGGTTGTAATTTGGGTGCGTAATCATATGGGTTAGTAATAAATTTTACTGAGCCTATTTCTAAACCAAATAAATTTGCTAATGACTCGTTACACGATAAAATTCTATATTCTCTATTTACCAAAATACTGGCAAGCGGCGAAGAATCTAACATTGCCGCCATACGCTGGCGGTTTCTTCGCCTTTCTTCTTCTAGTCTCATAGCTTCACGCAAGTCGGTGATGTATATTACAAAGCAATTTTGCTCTGCAATAATAACGCTTCGTCCATTAAGCTCTACAGGGATACTTTCGCCATTAACGTCAACCCAACAGTTATGCTTAACAAATCTATCACAATCACCTTCTTGACAAAAATCAATATAGTTAAAACCTATTTCATCCTTATCATCCACGTCAAAAAAGCTAAGTGCCATCTGATTGCACGATAATATATATTGGTTTTCATCTGTTACAATACAGGCAATGGGCGACATATTAACCATAGCCATAAACATTTCTTGTCCACGCCGAACTTCTTCTTGGTAGCGGTAATGTTCGCGCATATCTTTTGCATACACCACGGCAATTTCCATATGTCCAACATACATACTATGCGTAGATATTTGTGCAGGAATAACTTCGCCCGCAGCATTTTTAAAATTCCAATCAAAAGCAATTTCTTCTTTATTAAAAATCTTTTCAATTTTTGCACGCAAAATATTTTTGGTTTGAACATTGCCGTCTTGCTCTTCCGCATGTAAATAGCGGATTTTTTGGTTAAGCTCTGCAATATCTGACACGCCAAACATTTCAAACCCCGCTTTGTTGCAATCTAAAATAATACCTTCACGATTAGTAACAAAACAGCAATTTGGGCTGGCATCTACCATAGACCGCAGACGCTCTTGCATCATTTCTTGTTCTTTTAAGAAGTCGTAATGCACCGTCATATCTTGCATAAACACCAAAAAATGCACTTCGTCGCCAAGTTCGCTTTTAATAAGTGTTATCTTAACGGGCAAATCTTCTCTTGCTCTATCTACCAACATCCAGTCAAAAGTCATTTCGTTGATTGTTAATACTTCTTTCGCCTTGGCAGAAAAACCTTCTATTGTGTTAGTTCCATCAGGCTGAAATTCTGGGATAGTTTCTTTAAAATTTGTAATAAAATCATTTTTAGAGGTATACCCAAACATAAAGGTTGCCGCTGTATTACAATCTACAACATCCATTTTTTTGTTGATAATAAGCCCTGCAATAGGAGTATTATCCATAAACAAATGCAATCTTTGTTCTGCTTCTTCTCTTATTTTTTGCTCAGCCATTTCCATACGCAAATCACGACAAATCTCTAACACGCAATCTTCGCCTGCATAATCAATACGTATCAATGTACATTCTAAAGGAATACGGTAGTCTTCGTTATTTCTAAATTCCCAAAGAATTTGGACATATCCTGTTTCAAAAGCTTTTGCAATTGTTTCGTTGGACAACTCAACACTATCTCTGCCACAGGGCTGCACTTTTTGGTAAAAATTCTGAATATTACGTTTATAATCTTCCAAATCTGTATATCCATACAGGTTTTGCATTGCGTTGTTGGCATATACCATTCTGCCATCTTTTGCCCAAACGTGCACCGCCATAGGAATATGGTTAAAAATAGCATCAAAACGTTCTATTTCTTTTGTGCGCTCTATTTCTGCACGTTTGTCAACTGTAAAGCCAATTAAAGCAGGTTTTCCCTCAAATTCGACACGTGTCAGCATAATTTCGGTCGGAACAGGCGTGCCATCTACTAATTGGTGCATCCAATCAAATCTTATAAATCCATCCGTAAAGGCTTTGTTATTATATTCCATCGCTTTTTCCATCGATGGCGTGCCGCAAGGTTGTGTGGATGGCGAAAGTTCTTCAAATCTATCTAAATATTCTTGAGTTGACGAAAATCCAAACATATCGGCAGCCGCCGCATTGCACATTGTCAAATTTCGGTTATGGTCCCAAAATGTATTTACAGCGGGCGAAAGACTAAAAAATAGCTCGAAACGTTCTATTTCATTGCGCAAAATTTCATCTTTTTCTAGTTGTGCTGTGCGGTCGATAATAAGGCAAATCAAGGCAGATTTGCCTTCAAACTCTGTTTTGGTCATTGTAACAATACAAGGAATTTCGTCACCAAAAACATTTTGATGAACCCATTCAAATTCGATATATCCCGTTTCTACAGCCTTTTTTATATAATCTGCACCTTTTTCCAGACTACTTTCGCCACAAGGTTGATTTTTGGGCGAAAGTGTAGGATAAGCATCAAAATAATCGTTAGGGCTATCTAATTTAAAAAGGTCAGCAATTGCTTGATTAGCGGTTAAAAATTGAACTTCATCAACATCCCAAACGGCACAGGCAACAGGAAGATTGTCAAAAAAACGCTTAAAGCGCGTCGCTTCTTTTTTTAGCAATTCTTGCTCTAACAAATACGGTCGCATATCTGTTGCAAAGCCCATAACGTGTGCAACACCTTCAATCTCTATGCGCGTCAATGTTACGATGCAAGGTATAGGTTCGCCATTTAAAGATTGGTGCATCCATTCAAATTCCGCAAAACCTTCGACAATTGCCTTTTTTATTAACGATTTGGCTTTTACATCAGAAGGCAAACCACAAGGTTGCACAGGAGGCGTAACTTTGTCAATATTAGCAAAAAGTTCATCAATATTTTCAAAACCAAAAAACCTCACTGCATAAGCATTGTATGTGATAATGTTACCTTCTTCATCCCAAATCGTACAACTTGCAGGTATATTAGCAAACATATATTCAAAACGCTCACCATCACGTTTTATCAGTTCTTCACGCTCAACTTGCGCACGCATATCAACGGCAAAACCTAGTACGACAGGGTTTTCTTCTATCTCGGTAAGTGTTAGCGTAATCATAGTGGGAATCGGTGTGCCGTCTAACATTTGATGCATCCACGGAAACTCTAACATTTCACCTGCAAATGCTCTTTCAATAAGCTCTTTAACCGCTGTGGCTGAATGTCTGCCGTCTGGCTGATATTCTGGATATAGAAGGTGAAAATCATCAACAAGCTCCTCGGTGTGGTCAAAACCATAAAAGTCTGCACCGTATTGGTTTGCCATAATTACTTGAAGGTCTTTGTTCCAAAGCGTACAAGTAGCAGGTATGGCGTTAAAAACACGTCCAAACCGCTGAGCTTCACTTTTAAAAAACTTCTCCATTTGACGTTGTTCACGCAAATCTGTTGTAGCACCAACAAGTGCGTATTCGCCTTCTAGCTCTACGCGGGTAAACGATATTTGGCAAGGAATCTGTTCACCTTCAAGGCTTTGATGCATCCATTCAAATTCTATAAACCCTCGCTCGAAAGCAATTTCTACATATTGCATAAATTTGTCAATAGAAACAGAGCCGCAGGGTTGCAATACAGGCGAAAGTTCTTCAAATCGGTTTATATATATCTTTGGGTCATCAAAACCAAAAAAATTTTCTATAGCGGCATTTGCCATAACCAATTGTCTGTCTTTGTTCCAAAGCTCACAAATAAAAGGTGCAGCATCAAAAATTGCCCTAAAACGATGACTCTCTCTTTTAATAAGTTCTTCACGGGCATATTCTGGTCGCATATCCGTTACAAAATCTAAAACAGCATAATCGCCACCATATCTTATTCTAAACATTTCGCAGCAAATGGGAATTTCTTCGCCATTTTTGTTAAGCATCGTCCATTCTACACTTAAATAATTGCCGGTTTCCAGTACGCTATTTAAATATTCGTCTGATGCTTCGACTGAATTTCGTCCGTCTGGCTGTGTTTCTGGATAATAATTTAAAATGTTTCGCAAATATTCTTCGTTATTATCAGCGTCAACCAATTTAACCATTTTATCGTTACAAAAAAGCAGTTTGTTATCTTTACCCCAAATATTTATAGCGTGCGGAGAATTTTCAAAAATAGCATTGAGTCTTTCTTCTTCCAAAGATTTTTGCGACGCAAGCTCGGCTTCGGCACGTAAGTCGTTTACAAAAACAGATATAACAAATCGATTTTTAAGCCCAACACGCGCCAAAGTAATTTCTAACGGCATAATATCTCCGTTAAAATTGGTATGTGTCCACGGGCTTTTAACCAAGCCGTCACGCATTGTTACTTCAACAAGTTCTGCCGCCAAATCTTCAGTATCTTTTCCGCAAGGCTGACTGCCTGCAAAAAAAGTTTCAGAAAACCTTGCAATAAGTTCTTGCTTGTTTTTCGCTGACAAAAGCTCGATGGCAGACATATTACAATCTATGCAATTAGTTTCGGCATCCAACAAAACCCACGGAAAAGGCATAGAATCCAAAATAGACAAAGCTGTATCATCTAAAATACCCATTTCGTGCGTATCAGCGAAAAACAAATCACCATCTGTCGCAAATTCGGTTAAATAAGCAACACAGCAAGGTTTGCCCATATATTCAATACGCACCAAACGGATGGATGCGCTAGATTCGTGAAAATCACGTTTGACATCCCAACTAAAACGGGACAACCCTTGTTCTAGTGCTTTTTCTATATGTATACGCATATAGTCTTGTGCTAGTATATTACGTTGAAATTTATCAGAAAAACGTGTGAAGAATAAAGTAGCAAATGCATCTTTTGATTTAATACCAAAAGATGTCATAGCGTGAAAATTGCAATATAAAATATTCGCATTGCCATCCACAATAAAAATCGTGTTTGGGGCGTGCTCTAAAAATTCAAGCATAACTTCATCATCAAGCCCGTACAATGGGTTTTGCACAAATACTTCTTTAAAACAACATCCAACTTGCATATCATCAATTTTATGCAAATCCATTTGCAACTGCATTGTCTTACCATCTGCACGGCAAAGATTAATTTGCCAAGAAAAACTGCCATTTGCCAAAGTATGTGATATGGCGGTTTTTATAAGCTGTACTGTAAGAACCCCATCGGGCTGAAATTCCGGATTAACTGAAAAAAACGCCAACATATCCTGTGGCGTATCATTAAACCCAAACAAAGAAAGTCCGCTTTCATTAATTCTAACAACCGAGCCGTCCACCCTAAAAACTAACTGAAAATTATTACTCATATCTTCAATCACATACCCTTTAAATACTTATTCCTCATCCCTAATTATTATTAAGTATCGTGCGCCCATCTTCGACCCCTTCCCCTAACTGCCGTCTACAGCCAGCTCAAACCAAGTTTACTTGCGGCACATAATGGTGCCGACTTAGTGCTGCTGTCGTCAGACCCTGACACGGTTCATCGGTCATTATTGCGCAAGACTTGATTCTCAACACCGCTTACAAACTTAAAGTCAAAGTCCGAAAGGCCTCAAGATGGGCATCACCCCCGCTATAGCGGATTGCGGGTACAGAGGAGCCGCTACTTCCCCGACTAGCACGATAGGAATTATTATAACTTACATAAATCAAAAAGTCAATAGTAATTTTTGAATTATAGCGACATCAAATAGTTAAGTTATTACATAAATTTTTCTTTAAAAACACTTGCAAAAGATAACTGGTTATGTTATGATAATAGTATGTAACCAGTTATCTTTTATAGGGAGGAGTCAAACTTGAAAATTACTGACATCGATTTGCCAAATGAAGCCTTTATCTATGCCGCAATCCACATACTGGCAAACCGTATGCAAACCTTAGGGGACAAAATCGATCCTACAGTATCAAACAAGCAGTGGTTTGTATTAGCTGCTGTGTGGAGGTTTAAAGACAATCCTCCAAATATTGGCGAAATAGCAAATGCGCTTGGTACGTCGCGGCAAAATATTAAAAAAATGGCTGTTATACTTGAAAAACAAGGTCTGTTAAGGATTGAAAGGGCTGAAAATGATAGAAGGAACATACACCTTATTATGACCCAACATTGTAAAGACTATCTAAAGGGCAGAGAACAGCAGGAAAACGAATATCTTGAAGCTATCTTTTTGGGGATAGATGACGATATACTTGCCATACTTAGAAGTGGTATGAGTAAATTAATGGAAAATATGAATGGACTATTAAATTAATTTGAAGGAGTGTGCAGTTATGAAAAAAAGAACTAAAATTATCTTTGTAAGCGTTGGCGCTTTGATTGTTTTGTTGGTAGGCGCAATTATCGCCTTTTACCCTAGAGGTATGGGAGATATAGAGCCAAACGGCATTAACCCAATCGCCGTTGCCGATGGTATACATACCGGAACTTTTGAGCGAGGTCGATTTACAAATACCCTAGATGTACACATTGAGAATGGAAGAATTGTAAGTATCGAGATTATTAACGATGTTTTTGGAGGCAGGCTTATTAATGCTTCTGATGAAGTGTTTAATAAAGTCATCGCAATGCAAGACACAAGAATTAATGTCGTTTCTGGGTCAACAATCACAACAATGGCATATTTAAAAGCTATCGAAAATGCATTAGGAGGTTTAAGGTAGTGAGAACATTAATTATTTATACAAGCAAATACGGCACCACAGCAGATTGCGCCACTGCTTTAAAAGATAAATTATCAGGCGAGGTAATCCTTGCCGACATCAACAAAACCACTGCCCCAATAGAAATAGATAAATTTGACACAATCATCATTGGTGGCTCCGTTTACGCAGACAATGTTTCAAAAAAACTACGTGTGTTCTGTCAAAACAACGTTAATACTTTAATTAAAAAGAAAATAGGCATTTTTCTTTGTTGTGCCCTTTCCGATAAAGCAGATGAATATTTTATATCTAACTTCCCATCAGAGCTATTAAACGCTGCCAAAACCAAGATGTCATTTGGTAGCGAAGCGCGATTGGATAAGATGTCTTTCCTTGACAAAACAATACTTAAAGCCTTTACAAAAGGTGATTATAGCAACTTCAAAATATTGGATGATAGGATAGAGAAGTTTAGGTCGGAAATGCTCAAATAAATTATAATCCACAGATTTAAAACCACTATCAAAGCTATGTTTGATAGTGGTTTTTTATATATTTTTGCCTAAAGTTTTATTTGTGTTGGTTTTCGCTTTGTAAAACTCGTAATATGTGTAACACCCAAATCAACAAGCAATTTATAAGCCACACTAAAATGTTGCCCTATATACTCGGTACGATGTGCATCAGAACCAACTGTAATAATCTCGCCGCCCAATTCCACATAACGACGCAAAACATTTTCAGTAGGATGAACCCGTCCTAAACCATAGGTAATGCCTGCTGTATTTATCTCTATCCCCTTCCCTTTTGAAATTAATGTTATCAAAATCTCATCAATAATCGGTTTATGTTCCCTATATTTCATTTTTTTATCTTGATAATTTCGTGGGTAACGCTCTATATAATCCAAATGCCCCAAAACATCAAAGGTATCATTTGCTTTTACAGTAGCAAGCATATTCTCAAAATAAACATTATACGCCTCAATTTTTGATTTACCAGCAAAAAAATGCTGGCTATGGAAGCCAAGCCCATAATAATCGTGTGTAGAGCCTATAATAAAGTCAAAATCAAATTCATCAGCAATTCTTGCTGTTATGCCGCCTGTGTCGGGACGTATGCCAAACTCTACCCCAATCTTAACGTTAATTTCCCCTGCAAAATCATCTTTTGCCGATTGCGTTGCCGCCACATTTGCTGCAATACCGATATTATCCATCATTTGCAAACCAGGATAAGTAAAGTCAATATGGTCGGTAATGACAATCTCTGCAAATCCTTTATTAATCGCATCTTTAACCATATCTTCAACACGCGTGTAAGAATCAATACTGTATTCGCTGTGCATATGATAGTCCATTTTAATCATCGCAATCGCCCTCCGATTTTGTGCTTGCTTGTTTGCGATACTTATGCTAAAATTATACAATAGAAATTTGATTTATGCAATACGATATTTATAACAGAGGTGGAGAAATATGGTCAACAACAAAAGAAGTATTGACGATTTAAATGTGGCAGGCAAGCGTGTACTTTTGCGCTGTGATTTTAACGTGCCAATGGAAGACGGCAAAATCACTGATGATGTGCGAATTACAGCGGCTTTGCCCACTATCAAAAAACTTATTGCCGACGGCGCAAAACTGATTTTATGCTCACATATGGGCAAACCTAAAGGTGTTGATGAGACAAAATCGCTGGCACCTGTTGCGATTCGACTTTCCGAACATTTAGGCAAAAAAGTGATTTTCGCCGCAGATAATGAAGTTGTCGGAGCAAACGCTCGTTCTGCTATTGAAACCTTAACAGATGGCAATGTGGTTTTGTTAGAAAACACCCGCTTTAGAGCAGAAGAAACAAAAAACGACCCAGCTTTTTCAAAAGAATTGGCAGAGCTTGCCGATATTTTTGTTATCGATGCTTTTGGCACATCACATCGTGCGCATTGCTCTACCGTCGGTGTTACCAAATTTGTAAGTGAGACCGCCGTGGGTTACCTAATGCAAAAAGAAATACAATTTTTAGGCAATGCAGTAAACAACCCTGTACGTCCTTTTGTAGCTATTTTAGGCGGTGCAAAGGTAAGCGACAAAATCGCCGTTATCAATAATTTGCTTGAAAAGGTTGACACGCTAATCATCGGCGGTGGTATGGCATACACTTTTCTCGCCGCAAAAGGTTACGAAGTGGGTCAATCACTTCTCGAAGCTGACAAAATTGGCTATGCAAAAGAAATGATGCAAAAAGCAGTTGACAAAGGTGTTAATCTGCTTTTGCCAATAGACACGGTCGTAGCAACCCATTTTGGACGTGATGCCGAATTTAAAACCGTCGATAGCGACGCAATTCCATCAGATTGGCAGGGGCTTGACATTGGCGAAAAAACCCGTGAACTTTTTGCAAATGCTATAAAATCCGCCAAAACCGTTATTTGGAATGGTCCAATGGGCGTTTTTGAATTTGAAAATTTCGCAGGCGGCACAATTGCCGTAGCGCAGGCATTAACAAGTGTTGATGGCACAACCATCATTGGCGGCGGCGATTCTGCGGCGGCTGTTAATATACTAGGTTTTGCCGATAAAATGACACATATTTCAACAGGCGGCGGTGCGTCATTAGAATATCTTGAAGGCAAAATTTTGCCAGGCGTTGAAGCTATTGCAAATAAATAGTTCGTAGGGATGGCCTATGGTCGCCCTAATACTGAAAGGAGATAAATTAGATGCGAAAAAAAATTATTGCGGCAAATTGGAAAATGAACAAAGTTCCAATGGAAGCCAAAGATTTTGCGGCAGAGCTTGCACCGTTATGCGCAACACCCGATGTTGACGTGGTTTTTTGTGTGCCGCACGTAATGCTTTGTCCTGTACGCAAATCTACCACACCAAACGGAATTGGTCTTGGTGTGCAAAATATGCATTTTGATGAATTTGGTGCATATACAGGCGAAATTTCCACACCGATGCTAGAACATTTCGGTGTAACCCACGCAATTATTGGGCATAGCGAACGTCGCCAGTATTTTAACGAAACCGATGAAGCCATCAACAAAAAAACCAAAAAGGCGATTGCGGCAGGGCTTATCCCCATCGTTTGCGTTGGAGAAAGTCTTGCACAACGTGAAGCTAATATTACAATAGAGCATTTGCGCATACAAACCAAGCTCGCTATGGTCGGCATTTCTGCAACAGACGCTGAAAAAATCGTTATCGCCTACGAACCAATTTGGGCGATAGGCACAGGAGTTGTAGCAACAACACAACAAGCAGAAGAAGCCTGTGCATCAATACGCACCGTTTTGGCAGAAATCTTTGACGAACCTACTGCACAAAAAATCCGAATTCAATACGGCGGAAGCGTAACGCCAGATAATGCCGCAGATTTATTTGCGCAACCGAATATCGACGGCGCATTGGTAGGTGGCGCATCCCTAAAACTAGATTTTGCAAAAATTGTAAACTATAAGGGGTGACACAATGGATGTGACCACAATGGTAATCTTCAGTGGCATAACCGATATAAATAACGAAATAAAGGAGGCAAAACGACAAATGACAGATGTACAATTTATGGCGATGGTAAAAATGGCATATACGGCGGCGGAAAACACTCGTGATATAAAGGACTTTAAAAAAGTGCTGGTTTTTCCTGATAATGCCGTAGGAAACGCTTTTGTAAATATGCTATCCCGCATTGTAGACAACTTGAGCGACATTGATAAAGTGCGACAATTATTAAAAGATATCCTAATGATGGAAGGAGCAAATTAGTATGAAAAATTATTTAGAAATCGTAGATGTTATCGCCCGTGAGATTATGGATAGCCGCGGCAACCCAACTGTAGAGGTTGATGTTGTTGTAGAACACGAAGGCATTGACTATACAGGTCGTGCCGCAGTACCTAGCGGTGCTTCAACAGGCGAACACGAGGCAGTAGAGCTACGTGACGGCGGCGACCGTTATGCAGGTTTGGGCGTACTTAATGCCGTAAATAATGTAAATGACATTATCGCAGACGAAGTTATCGGCTTAAACGCCCTTGACCAAATCGCTCTTGACAAACTAATGATAGAGCTTGACGGCACACCCAACAAAGCGAAATTGGGCGCAAACGCTATTTTGGGCGTGTCTTTGGCAACAGCTCGTGCCGCCGCTTCCGCTCTTGGCTTGCCGCTATACCAGTACCTAGGCGGCTTCAACGCAAAAGAGCTTCCTGTGCCAATGATGAATATACTAAACGGAGGCAAACACGCCGATAATACCGTAGATTTCCAAGAATTTATGATAATGCCCGTTGGCGCAGAAAATTTTGCCGAAGGTTTGCGTCAATGTGCCGAAATTTACCATATCCTCAAAAAAGTGTTAAAAAGCCGCGGTTTATCAACGGCCGTTGGTGATGAAGGCGGCTTTGCACCAGACCTTGCAACACCTGACGATGTACTCGACCTAATCTTAGAAGCTATAGAAAAAGCAGGCTACAAAGCAGGTTCTGATATTATGATAGCCTTCGATGCCGCCGCAACCGAGCTTTATTGCAAAGAAGATGGCAAATATCACTTCCCTGGCGAGTCTAAAATGACAGGCGAGGAAGTAATCCGCACAAAACAGGAAATGGTTGATTTATGGGAAGCTCTTTGTAATAAATACCCAATTTATTCCATTGAAGATGGTATGGACGAAAATGATTGGGAAGGTTGGAAACTTCTGACTGACCGCCTTGGTGACCGTGTGCAAATAGTTGGTGATGACCTTTTTGTTACCAATAAAGAATTTTTACAAAAGGGTATAGATATGGGCGTTGCTAACTCTATTTTGGTAAAAGTTAATCAAATCGGCACGCTAACAGAAACCTTTGAAACTATACAGCTTGCCCATCGCCACAATATGACCACCGTTATATCACACAGAAGCGGCGAAACCGAAGACGCAATTATTGCCGACATTGCAGTGGCTGTAAATGCAGGGCAAATAAAAACAGGTGCACCCGCCCGCTCTGACCGTGTAGCAAAATATAACCAATTACTTCGCATAGAGGAAGAATTAGACGAGCTAGCACAATATCCAAAACTAAAATAATCCATTAAAAAAGCGACCCTTTCGGTCGCTTTTTTATGTTTAATTAAATATACTAAATAACGCTTCTAAGGTATCAAGGGCTTCTTCTAGTCTATCAAGAAAATTTTGACCCCATTGGTCGATATTGACAAACACCAGCTCGTCAAAAACCATTTCCTGGGGCGTTGCGGCAATTCTTAACCATAATTCATCAATGATAGTTTCAAAAACAAATCCATCACCGAGAATGAAATATGCATCAAGCACAACATCGCCAAAATCATCTACAAAGAAAACCGTGCCATTGTATGTATCCCACTGAATATCAAAATAGAATGTATCGAAGCCGTCATTAACAGAAAAGCTGTTCACAACCCAATCACCGTCTGCATAAATCCCCCATTCGATAATAACATTATCATAAAGGGAATACATCTCGAATGTCCAAATATCAAGCACATCGTTACCAAAACTCATCCAAACTTCATCAAATCTATCGTGGATGTCCATAGCGACCAAACGACCATTTTTATCTACATAAAAATCAAATTGCGCCCCTTCAAGCTCGAACCAAATCCAATCCACAGCAATATCTTGCCCGTTCATCCAAATTTCAACATCACGCTCTAAACTAAGGACTCCACCATCAAAAATCCCAAAATCAGGCGTAAAGAACCGAGCTTCTAAGTCGTACACAGATAGTATAAAAGCAAGCATTTCAATGTCATATTCGTTCATACCAACTAATTGAGCAAAAGTCGTAAAATCCTCTGCAATTGTGTCAGTGTCAAAGCCAAAAAGCCCCTCACCCAATAATGGTGAGCCAAATGCATAACGTGTACCATCTTGATGTATTTCCATATCAAGCAAAGGAATATCCATACCAAAAAGCTGTACATATAGCTCTAAAAATGCAAATTGCAACTTCTGTTCCATTTGCGAATATATCGTAATATTACTACCAACAACAGGTGCTAGAATATTGCCTGTGTCAACCGCTAGGTTAATTTCAACCACACCGCCGTCATACAGAGCATCGCCAAGCACAGCAAAAGCAGCTAATGGCGATGTTCCTAACCTTTGAAGAACCTCGTCCATAAAATTTTCAATTGCAACTTCTAAAATCGCCGCCGCCTCATCGTGCGTATTTACTTCGTCCGCATAAACCGCAACCGCACCAAAAACAAAAACAGCCACAAACACCGAAATTATGCCCATCCATAATCGCTTCATAATAATCCCTCCATTTTTGTTTTAATTATACTCCTCGCGTACACCAAAGTCAAGCAAAATAAATTTGACATTTGCGTCAGTTTGCCTTATAATAGAAATAACATCTAATAACGAAAGGAGAATATTATGGTTTATCGTGATTTTCAGGACAAGAAGATGTCTTGGCTTGGTATGGGCAATATGCGCTTACCGTTAACAGAAGGTGCAAATCCAACTATCGACAAGGTTAAAGCACAAGAGATTATCGACTATGCAATGGCAAATGGTATTAACTATTATGATACTGCGGTTGGTTACCACAGTGGTGAATCCGAAGTGTTTTTGGGTGAAGCACTAGAAAAATACCCACGTTCTAATTATTATCTTGCAACAAAATTTTCAATCTTTATGAACCCTGATTACAAAGCAGTTTTTGAGGAGCAACTTGCTCGTCTTAAAACCAATTATATTGATTTTTATTTAATACACGCCATTATGGATAATAACTTCCAATCTTATATAGACAGTGGCTGTATTCAATATTTTGCTGAACAAAAGGCGTTAGGACGCATAAAACATCTTGGTTTCTCTACACACGCTAGTATCGAAAATTTTGAAACCTTCGTAAATCAACACGAATGGGATTTCTGCCTACAACAACTTAATGCATACGACTGGATTTATGGCAACAGCAAGCAAAAATACGATATACTCACATCCAAAGGTATACCTACAATCGCAATGGGTCCTGTACGTGGCGGACGTATTGCAAAATTATCGCCAGAAGCCGAAGCCATATTAAAAGAAGCCCGTCCTGCGTGGACATTGTCCGAATGGGCTTTTAGATGGGTTAAAAACCGTGATAATAACTTCATCGCCCTAAGCGGTATGACAACATTAGAACAAATTACTGAAAATGTGCGTTTGTTCCAAGATGACCGTGGTTTGACTGAAGATGAAGAACAAATATTTTATAAGGCTTTAGAAGCATTTAAAAAAGAAATGCAAGCACCTTGTACGGATTGTAATTACTGTATCGACAGCGAAAATTGTCCTGTAAAAATTAACATCCCACGCTTTTTACAAGTCTACAATACATATAAAGTAGACGGCGATTTTGGATTGCGCAAAAAAATAGAAAATGTGGATAGCCCTGGCAACCCATCCGACTGCGTTTTCTGTGACAAATGCAATAAAAAATGCCCGCAGACCATTGATATAGTTTCAATAATGCGTGAACTTGGGGAGTATTTGGATTAATGAATATTCTCGTTATCGACGGAATGGGCGGCGGCTTGGGCAAAGCTATTATCGAGCATATAAAGCCTTTCGTTAATGCACAAATTATAGCCGTTGGGACTAACTCAGCGGCAACATCCGCAATGTTAAAGGCAGGTGCAAACATAGCAGCAACAGGCGAAAATGCGGTTATATACAACGCCGTCAAAGCCGATTATATTATAGGTGCTTTAGGTATTATTTCTACAAACTCTATGCACGGTGAAATAACAGCAAAAATGGCAGAAGCCATTACATCAAGCCCAGCACATAAAATCCTAATACCAATAGATAAATGTAATATAATAGTACTTGGCACGAAGTCAAGCAGCATTGCAGATTATCTATCAGAAATAACAACAATCATTAAATAATGAAACGATACCAAGAAGGTATCCGAAACGGCTGATGCCGCTAGGTCTTTTTGGTATTTTTATTTTTAGGAGGTAATTTAAATGAATAATAGACACATACAAAATATAGTTTTAGCGGCATTATTCCTTGCCATAGGACTTGTACTGCCCTTTTTTACAGGCGGTATGCTTCTTGGGCGTATGTTATTGCCAATGCACATCCCAGTCTTACTTTGCGGCATTATGTTAGGTTCACGCTACGGCTTTTTAGTCGGCGGATTATTGCCAATAGCTCGTTTTTTAATGGTGCAACACCCCGCATTTGTCCTCCCAGGTCTACCAATGGTGTTTGAACTTGCCGTATATGGCGCATTAATAGGCTTTTTATATCACAAACTACCAAAAACTATCCCAAACCTATTCATATCTTTATTTGCCGCAATGATTGCAGGTCGCATAATCTGGGCATTAGCAATGACTATTATCGCAGGCGTATCCGATATACCATTTTCATTTGAAATATTCATAAGCGATGCCTTCATTAATGCTACAACGGGTATTATATTGCAAATAGTGTTAATCCCAACGCTAATTATCGCACTAAGAAAGGCAGGATGGCGTACTTATGGCGAGCAACACACAAGATAAGATTATCGCAAAAATTGAAGATTTGGCGAAGCAACAAGATTTTGTCATAGTAGCAATAGACGGAGATGCCGCAGGGGGCAAAACTACATTGGCAAAGACTTTAAGCGAACATTTTAAATGCAATGTTATACATATGGACGATTTTTTTGTTCCGCAAGAATTGCGCACTACCAAACGCACAGAAGAAATTGGTGGTAATATCCATTATGAACGTTTTGAGCAAGAGGTGATTATTCCTCTTGCTCAAAAGCAACCCGTAAATTACCGCCGTTATGATTGTTCGATATGGAGCTATGCCGACGAAATTATAATTAACCCACAGAAAATAATAATTATCGAAGGGTCATATTCATTACATCCAAACTTCATAGACATTTACGACCTAAAAATATTTATTAACATTGACGAAACAAAACAAATGCTTCGTATCACCGCACGCAATGGCGAAACAATGGCACAAAAATTTAAACAAATTTGGATTCCAATGGAAAAAACCTATCAAAACAGATTTCAAATTAAATCTAATTGTGATTTTATTATCAATGCCTGATAAAACCTTCCAAAATTCGCATAATTTTTTTGTTAAAAAGCTCTTGCATTTTGTCGCATTATATCGTATAATTTACAATAGTGCAACAAAATCAAACACAACGAGGGAGGATTTAAAAATGAAACCAGGACCAAACGTAGACCAAAGAGGTGTAAATTTTGGCGAAAATATGCGCCGCCGCCGCAAAGAAATGGGCTTTAACTCAAAGGATTTCGCTAGTTTCATCAAAGTTTCAACAGCATACATAGGCTTAATCGAGCGTGGTGAAAGAACACCAAGTTTTGACACTATGCTACGCATTTGCGATTTTTTAAGCGAAGACCCAAATACAATGATGGCACCCGATACTGTCACTTCTTTCCAAAGCACACCAACAGGCAGAAAAAAAATCGTTTCTAAATTGGAACAAAAGCAAGAAGCAGCATACAGCATCATCAAAACCCTTGATGAAGAAGAACTAAACTACGTACTAAAAAATCTTAAAAACTACAAACAATTAAGCCTTCACCTTAAAGGCGAAGAATATTTAGATGAAGAATAGGAAAAAATCAACCAAAGGCGGTAAATACCGCCTTTTTTGTTTGTGCAATCTGCAACCTGTAACCAATAATCCCGTACAAGAATACTATGGTGTATCACTTCCAAAAAAAGGGGGTATCATCATATGAGCAAATTCGTTATTATTGGGCGCAAAAAATTATTTGGAGAAGTAGCAATAGGCGGTAGCAAAAATGCTGTTTTGCCCATTTTAGCGGCAACCGTACTAATTAACGGTAAATCTACTATACACAATTGTCCAAATATTTCAGACACACACACATCTATAGAAATCCTTCGTCATCTAGGCTGTAAAGTATTATATGACGGTTATACGGCAATTGTCGATGCAACAAATATTGACAAGACCAGCCTCCCCACATCTCACGTACAAAAAATGCGTTCATCTATTATTTTTGCAGGCGCATTGCTTTCACGCTTCGGCGAATTTTCAAGCACAACACCAGGTGGATGCCGCTTAGGCGAAAGACCAATAGATATGCACATTAACGCCTTTTCGGCACTTGGCGCAACATTCGACCAAAACCCAGATATAATCGCCGCAAAAGCCGACAAGCTAATCGGAAACACAATGTGTTTGTCAACACCAAGCGTTGGTGCTACCCAAAACGCTATGTTAGCAGCAGTATACGCTAAAGGCGAAACCACAATAACCAATGCCGCAAAAGAGCCTGAAGTTGTAGATTTACAAAACTTCCTAAATAAAGCTGGAGCAAACATAAATGGCGCAGGCACCGAAACAATCGCAATAAACGGCGTAACAAAACTACATTCGGCAGAATATTCGATAATGCCCGACAGAATCGTCGCTGGCACATATTTGGTCGCAGGCGCAATATCCCGTGGAAACATAACGCTAAAAAATGTCAATTATAAGGATGTTTCGCCCGTGGCATTCGCACTAGCTCAAACAGGAGCAAAAATAGTGTGCCACGGCAACGAAATCAACCTAACAATGAAGCACCGACCAATCGCCCTACCCTCGCCGCTTACCACCGCACCACACCCAGGCTTTCCTACCGATATGCAGCCGCAATTCACCGCCTTGCTCGCTACAGCCCACGGCACAAGCACCATCAACGAAAAATTATTTGAAGCCCGTGATGCCCATATAGCAGAGCTATCCAAAATGGGTGCAAAAATCACCAATACCGACAATCGCCGCTTCCTTATCGAAGGCGTTGCCGCATTACGTGGCAGAGTAACCTACGCAAAAGACCTACGTGGCGGTGCTGCTCTAATACTAGCAGGTTTAGCCTCCCACGGCATAACCGTAGTAGAAAACGCCCACTACATCCAACGTGGCTACGAGGACATAGCCGGCGACCTAAAACAACTAGGTGCTGCAATATCTTTTCTAAAATAAAAAGGACGAGATTTCGTCCTTTTTGCCTTTCTCTTGTCACATAAAATGTTTCGCACTTGACCCAAAACCTCATCAATGCTATAATATGTTTTGGTGATTACAAATGATATTTTCTAGCAAAGACATATCGCTGTCTTTTGGAGCAACGCAAATATTAAAAAATATAAGTTTTAACCTTGCCTCAAAACAAAAGGCGGGGCTTGTCGGCGTTAATGGCGCAGGCAAAACATCGCTGTTTAAAATTATCTTGGGCGAACAACCCGCCGACAGCGGCGAAATTTCCATCGCAAAAGGTGCAAAAATTGGGCATTTGGCACAAAATATGGATTTAAATCTGCAACATACTATTTCAGAGGAGTTATTGTCCGTCTTTGCTCATCTTGAACAGCTTGAGGAAGATATTCGCACACTAGAGCAGGCAATGGCTTCACAAGAAGGCGTAACCCTTGAAAAATCTATGTCAAAATACGCAAAGATGACGCACGAATTTGAAAACGCAGGCGGCTATGAATATAAAAGCCGTGTACGTGGTGTAGCAAGCGGTTTGGGCTTTTTGCCTAACGAACACGAATTACCGATTGCACAGCTATCAGGCGGTCAAAAAACCCGTGTTGGTTTGGGTAAATTGCTATTATCAAAGCCTGATTTGCTACTGCTTGACGAACCAACAAACCACCTAGACATAGGCGCAATAGGATGGTTAGAGGATTATTTTCTGCGGGAATATGATGGTTGTGTACTTATAATATCCCACGACCGATATTTCTTGGATAAAGTGGTTAAAAAAGTAATTGAAATAGAGCGTGGCGTAGCAAAATCTTACAATGGCAATTATTCAGCATTTGTAGAGCAAAAAACAAAGGATTTAGAGATTGCCGAAAAACACTACGCCAACCAACAACGTGATATTAAAAAACAAGAAGAATCCATTGCCCTGTTAAAATCTTTTAACCGTGAAAAATCACTAAAACGAGCAAGAAGCAAAGAAAAGCAGCTTGCGAAAGTTGAAAGGCTAGACGCACCGCAAGCCGCACCAAGCCCAATGCGACTTGCGTTGTCCCCCAAAACATCCAGCGGCAACGATGTCTTGCGTATTAAAAATGCCGAAAAAATCTTTGGCAACCGCAAGTTGTTTAGAAATGTGGATGTAGCAATAAACAAAGGTGAAAAAGTCGCATTAATCGGCGAAAACGGCATTGGTAAAACAACACTTTTTAAAATGATTATCGAGGGCGATAATGCCGTAATGTTGGGCAGTAATGTAAAAATAGGTTACTACGACCAAACCTTAAAATTTGATGACCTAGAAAAAACTGTGTTTATGGAGGTTTCCGATAATTTCCCACGTATGAAGAATGTAGAAATTCGCAATGCTCTAGCCGCCTTTTTATTCATAGGTGATGATGTTTTTAAGCCAATATCAGCACTTTCAGGCGGCGAGCGTGGTCGTGTTGCGCTGGCAAAATTAATGCTATCCGACGTTAATTTTTTGCTGCTAGATGAGCCGACAAACCATCTAGACCTCTTTAGCAAAGAGATTTTGGAAGGGGTTGTAAATACCTACGAAGGCACTGTATTATACATCAGCCACGACAGATATTTTATTAATAATACCGCCGACAAAATATACGAGCTCACTCCCAATTGCGCTATATCTTATCTTGGAAACTACGATTATTATACCGAAAAACAAATGGAAAATAACACGTCGTCAATTGCAGGGTCGACTAATGGTCACCCGCAAGACATTCCCGAAACTAGCAATAAACAGTCATATTTGGAGCAAAAAGAACAGCAGGCAAAAATCCGCCAAACAAAAGCCCGTATCCAAAAATTAGAAAAAATGATAGAAGAAACCGAAATATCAATTGCTGCACAAGATGAGATTTTATCAAGAGAAGACATAGCGACAAACGCCGAAGCCGCCGCAAAAGAATATGCCGCAAAAACCGAGTTAGAAGAAAGATTGCACCACCTTTTAGAAGAATGGGAGGAAATATCATTATGCGATATATAAGCGATTTACACGAAGGCGAACAACTAATAGTGCATTATTTATGTAAGAAAAAAGAGATTATGAAATCAAAGAGCGGTAAAAACTATATGTCGCTTGTTTTGGCGGACAAAACAGGTGAAATTGTAGGGCGTGTTTGGACATTAAACAACGACATACAGGCGTTTGAGGCTGGCGATGTAATAAAGATAGACACGAGGGTTAATAATTTTAATGACGAACTACAGCTAAACATTGCAAAAATCCGAAAATCAATGCAAGGCGAATTTTTAGAAGCCGATTATATTCCCACCACAGAGCGAGATATTGACGAAATTTACAAAGCCACAACCGCATTTATCGACAGCTTTCAAAACAAGTATTTACAACAACTAATGAGCAATATCTTCGTACATAACGAAGATATTCGCGACACATTTTTACGTCGCTCTGCCGCAAAATCCAACCACCACGCATATATGGGTGGTCTTTGCGAACACACCCTTAATGTTGCGCAAATATGCGAGTTTCTAGCTCCAAGATACAAATTCGTTAATCGTGATTTGCTAATTTCTGCTGCACTTTTACACGATTTAGGCAAAATTTATGAATTATCAGATTTTCCGGATAACGACTATACAGACAGCGGTAAATTAATTGGGCATATAGTAATGTGTTGCGACCTAATTTCAACCGAAGCTGCTAAAATCGAAGGTTTTCCCGAGAAGTTAAAACACCTATTGACACATTGTGTCATATCGCACCACGGCAAACAGGAATATGGCTCGCCTGTACTACCAAAAATCATCGAAGCCCTTATTTTAAGCTATGCAGACGATATGGATGCAAAAATAAAAATGTTTGAAACCGCATTGGAAAAAGTACCGCAAAACACCGATTGGGTTGACCGAAAATACCCAATGGATCGAGATTTGCGCAAATCGTCTTTTTAAGGAGGTTTTGTTGTGCAAGATAAAATATTAATCATTGGCGGATATGGTCAGGTTGGCAAATATGTTACGTTAGAACTTTCAAAGGTTTTGCCAAATAAAGTTATAGTGGCAGGCAGAAATTTAGAAAAAGCCAAATCGCTCGTGACAAAAACCAACGGAAAAATCAATGCGCTTTATTTGGATATATACGATAGAAATAGCTATTATAACGCATTAAAAAACATATCTGTTGTAGTGATGTGTCTTTCGCCAAAAAATTTAGACTTTGCAAAATATTGTGCAACTAACGGCATACATTACATAGACACTTCTCCAATAATAACTCTATGCTTACAGGAAAAATAGCCGCTTTTGTTGCAAAGAGCCTATTTTTTAGCAATCATCCACACGGTACATTTTATTTAGAAGACCTATTTCCTCTTAACGATATTAACAATCTGCAATTACCAAAAATTAAATATAATAAAAAATAATCCTTGACAAAAAATTCCCTATACCTTATAATAATCTCACGAAAGGCCTCAAGCTGGAAGTAATACGCTTGAGGCCTTTATTACTACTTTTGTGAGGTGGGGCAAAATTGGCAGATAAGCTAAAATTGTATGGTTTTAACAATTTGACAAAGTCGTTGAGCTTTAATATATACGACATTTGCTATGTGGGCAACGAACGTGAAAAAAAGGATTATATCGCCTATATTGACGAAGAATATAATTCAGAACGCCTTACAAATATTTTGTTACACGTAACAGATATGATTGGTGCTCACGTACTAAATATTTCTAAACAAGATTATGACCCGCAAGGTGCTTCTGTTACCATTTTGGTGGCAGAAGAAGCCATTAGGGCAACATCTACCGTAGAAAAAGATACCGTTGCGGCACATCTTGATAAAAGCCATATTACAGTACACACATACCCAGAATTTCATCCCGACACAAAAATCGCTACCTTCCGTGTTGATATTGATGTATCAACCTGCGGTAAAATCACACCACTATCTACTTTGGACTACCTTATAAGTAGCTTCGACAGCGATATTATCACAATGGATTATCGTGTTCGCGGCTTTACCCGTGATATGCAAGGCAAGAAAGTATTTTTGGACGATAATTTGACGAGTATACAAGACTATATAGATGATAAAACGCTAGAAATATATGATGCTGTAGATATGAATGTGTATCAGCACAATTTGTTTCATACAAAAATGATGGTTAAAAATGTAGACCTGCAAGATTATTTGTTTAAAACAGACGCATACGAGATTGCTCCTAAAAAACGTCTGGACATCACAAATAGCCTGCGTCAAGAGATGATTGAAATTTTTAGCGGGGTGAATATATTTGACTGATAAATTTTGTAACCAAGATAAAGTACCCATTATGCAAGCATTGCAAGAACTAAGCCGCCGCCGTGTGGTGCCTTTTGACGTTCCCGGACACAAACGGGGACGAGGCAACCCCGATTTGGCGGCTTTTTTAGGCGAAAAAGCGTTGTCGTTGGATGTAAATTCGATGAAACCCCTCGACCTACTAGGCAACCCCGTTTCGGTTATCAAAGAAGCGGAAGAACTTGCGGCGGCGGCTTTTGGCGCACATCACGCCTTTTTTATGGTCGGCGGTACAACAAGCTCTGTACAAGCTATGATATTGGCGGCTTGCAAGGCAGGCGATAAAATCCTTCTACCCAGAAATGTGCATAAATCCGTCCCCACTGCCTTGATTTTATCAGGTGCCGTACCTCATTATATTTATCCTGATACGGATAAAAACCTTGGAATATCACTTGGTATGTGCTTTGATGATATTAAAACGGCAATCGAAGATAACAAAGACGCAAAAGCCATACTTCTTAACAACCCAACATATTATGGCATTTGTTCAAATTTAAAGGGCGTTGTAGAGCTTGCGCATAAATATGGTATGTTGGTTTTGGTCGACGAAGCCCACGGCACACATTTTTACTTTGGCGACAACCTGCCAATATCCGCAATGGCTGCTGGTGCAGATATGGCTGCAGTTTCTATGCACAAATCTGGCGGGTCGCTTACGCAAAGCTCTATTTTGCTTTTAGGCAAAGATGTGGACAACGGTTATATGCGTCAAATTATCAACCTGACCCAAACCACATCTGCGTCATACTTACTAATGGTAAGCCTTGACATTTCCCGTAGAAACCTTGCGCTTCACGGTAAAAAAATCTTTAAACAAGTGATTGATTATGCAAATTATGCACGTGAAGAAATCAATCATATAAGCGGATTTTATGCCTTTGGCAAAGAGCTGATAAATAGCAGTAGCATATACGATTTTGACACCACAAAGCTATCTGTAAACACTTTAAAAACAGGGCTTGCAGGCATAGAAGTTTACGACATTCTTCGAGATGATTATGATATTCAAATAGAATTTGGTGATATAGGCAATATCCTAGCCTATATCAGCGTTGGTGATAGCAAAAAGGATATAGAACGCCTATGTTCTGCCCTTTCGGAAGTAGTACGCATACACGGCAAACCGCCAAAAGGTATGCTTAATTACGAATATACCCATCCGCAATTAATAATAACCCCGCAAGCCGCTTTTTACGGAGAAAAAGAGCTTTTAGATTTGAAAAATAGCAAAGGACGCATAAGCGGCGAATTAGTGTTGTGCTACCCACCAGGCATACCTGTTTTAGCTCCTGGTGAGCTAATAACGGCAGAGGCATTAGATTATGTCGAATATGCCAAAGAAAAAGGTTGTAGCCTAAGCGGAACACAAGACCCTAATGTAGAAAAAATACTTGTTGTGAAATAATTAATATGGAGGGCAATATGGAACTTTGGTTTTCAGAAATCCACACGCCTAGCGTTAAATTGGATATAAAGCTAAAAAAACAACTTTTTCACGGACAAAGCGATTTTCAACGCATAGACATATATGAAACCGTAGAATTTGGGCGTATGCTAATAATGGACGGCTTTACAATGCTAACAGAAATGGACGAATTTGTATATCACGATATGCTCGCACACGTACCAATGGCGGTTAACCCTAATATCGAAAATGTATTAATAATAGGCGCAGGCGATGGCGGTATGGTACGCGAACTATCTCGCTACAAAAATATAAAACGCATAGATATGGTAGAAATTGATAAAATGGTGGTAGATGCCGCTCGTATCCACCTACCCTTCACCGCTTGTAGTCTAAACGACCCTCGTTTAACACTATTTTACGAAGACGGCTTACGCTTCGTGCGCAAGCATACCAATGTTTATGACCTTATAGTAGTAGATTCTACAGACCCAATAGGTCCTGGTGAAGGCTTGTTTACAAAAGAATTTTACGGCAATTGCTATAACGCTCTAACAGATAACGGCATAATGGTAAACCAACTAGGCGGCGCATTTTACCACGGCGATATAGTTTCAACACAACGTGCATTTTCCCGCATAAAAGGCTCTTTTCCAATAGCAAGAGCTTATCAGGCACACGTTCCAACGTATCCCGGCGGGCATTGGCTTTTTGGTTTTGGCTCAAAAACTCTACATCCGACCCGTGATATGCAAAGGGATATTTGGAAAAATTTAGGGCTTGATACCCGCTATTACAACACAACATTGCACATAGGCTCTTTTGCCCTGCCAAACCACGTAATTAAACTGCTTGACGAGGTATAGAAGAACTCGCAAGAAAAAAGGGTGGAACAAATGCTTAAAGGCGAATTTTTTAGTATATTAAAAAGGGGCTTTTCAATCAGTAGCAATATGTTTACGGCCTTCACAATAGCAAATTTGGTCTTTGCATTTTTTCAGGGAGAACTTGATGTATCACACGAAAATATTTTACACAATCTAGTAACCATTTTTGTAGCAATTATAGCAATAGTGTTTACTGAAAAGCTAAAAGTCAATATGTGGCTAAGGTTGTTGTTTGCTTTCATTGTCATCAACGCTATATTGTTGGGCTTTACTTGGCTTACTAGGCAATTGTTTAGAGAACTACCACCAAACGCCTATATCTCAGCATTTATATCTAGCTCTATAATTTTCGTGATAGTCGCCTTAACAAGCTGGATTGCAGAGTATTTTAAAGGGAGGAAAGAAAATGCTAAATAAACACGGAAATATACAAAATTTTTTGGGTTGCGACAGCGATTACGCAAATGCCCAAATTGTGCTATTTGGCGCACCATATGACGCAACCACATCAAACCGTCCTGGCGCAAGATTTGCACCCGCCGCAATGCGTGGTGAATCTTACGCCTTAGAAACCTACAGTCCCTATATTGACAAAGATTTAGAAGCCGACGTAGCTGTATACGATGCAGGCGATTTAGAGCTTTACGGTAGAAGCCCCACCGTTGTGCTAGATATGATAGAGCAAGCCACCGCCGAAATTTTGTCAGACAACAAAACACCGATAATGATAGGTGGTGAACACTTAGTAACCCTAGGCGCAATACGTGCCGCATACAAAAAATATCCCGACCTTCACATAATACACTTTGACGCACACACAGACCTGCGACAAGATTATTTGGGTGAAGAATTGTCCCACGCCACAGTAATACGCCGTTGCCACGACCTTATCGGTGATAATAAAATTTTCCAAGTAGGTGTGCGAAGCGGTACAAAAGAGGAGTTTGAATGGCGCAAAACCCACCTAGCACAAACCCTAGAGCATTTCATAGGCAAACCCGTCTATTTTACGTTAGATTTGGACGTGCTAGACCCATCAACAATGTCAGGAACAGGCACACCAGAGGCAGGCGGTATGACCTTTAACGACCTGCTTAACGACATCTTGCACCTACAAAAATTCAATGTAATAGGCTGTGATATTGTGGAACTAGCTCCAAATTATGATACAAGCGGCGTTTCCACGGCAACAGCTTGCAAAATATTAAGGGAACTAATACTTACAATAGGAGGTACACAAAATGGGTAAAATTTTAATGATAGGCGCAGGCGGCGTGGCAAGCGTTGCCGCACACAAACTGGCGCAAAACGACAGTGTTTTTACAGAGCTAATGATTGCAAGCCGCACAAAGGCACGTTGCGACGAGCTTAAGACTGCCATCGAAGCAAAAATCTCGCAAAGCAAGCTAAAAATATCCACAGCGCAGGTCGATGCCGATAATGTTCCAGAGCTTGTCGCATTAATAAACGAATATAAGCCTTTTATGGTGATGAACCTCGCTTTGCCATACCAAGACCTAACAATTATGGACGCTTGCCTAGAAACAGGTGTGCATTACCTTGACACCGCAAATTACGAACCAAAAGACACCGCAAAATTTGAATATCATTGGCAATGGGCATATCAAGAGCGTTTTAAAGAAGCGGGTTTGATGGCACTGCTTGGTTGCGGTTTTGACCCTGGTGTTACAGGTATTTTCTCAGCATATGCAGCAAAACATCATTTTGACGAAATTCACTATATAGACATTTTAGACGCAAATGGCGGTGACCACGGCTATCCCTTCGCCACCAACTTTAACCCCGAAATTAATATCCGTGAAATCACTTCAAATGGCAAATATTGGGAAAATGGCAAGTGGATTGAAACCCAACCACTGGAAATAAAACGACAATACAATTTCAAAGAAATTGGCGATAAGGATATGTATTTGCTTTATCACGAAGAATTGGAAAGTTTGGCAAAAAATATCAAAGGCTTAAAACGCATACGCTTTTTTATGACCTTTGGCGAAAAATATATCACACACCTTAATGTGCTTGAAAATGTGGGTATGACCAGCATAGAGCCTATCGACTTCAAAGGACAACAAATCATTCCGCTAGAATTTTTAAAAGCCGTTTTGCCAGACCCAGCTTCGCTTGGGCCACGCACAAAAGGCAAAACCAATATCGGCAATATCTTCCAAGGCATAAAAGACGGACAACCTAAAAACTACTACCTATACAACATTTGCGATCATCAAGAATGTTATGCTGAAGTAGGTTCGCAAGCTATATCATACACCACAGGCGTACCAGCTATGATTGGTGCAATGCTTATGCTACAAGGCAAATGGATGGGCGCAGGCGTATTTAATGTAGAAGAATTTGACCCAGACCCATTTATGGATGCCCTTAACCAGTGGGGCTTACCGTGGCACGAATGTTTCAATCCTGTCTTGGTTAGCTAGCACAACCTGTCGCATATGGTAGGGACACAATATATTGTGTCCCTACAACTTGAGGAGGATAATATGAATTTTGATATACACGCCCTACAAACCCCATATTTCATAGTGGATGAAGCATTAGTTATTCGTAATTTAAAAATTCTAGCAGATGTAAAAAAGCGTAGCGAAGCAAAAATCCTGCTCGCCCAAAAAGCATTCTCTATGTATCATCTTTATCCGCTTATTTCTCAATATCTCGATGGAACTTGTGCGTCAGGTTTACACGAAGCCCAGCTTGCCCACGAACATTTCAACGGAGAAAATCACATATTTTCTCCTGCTTTCACCGAGCGTGAAATGCCGCAATTGCTTAAAATCTGCGACCATTTTGTTTTTAACTCTTTCTCACAATGGCAACGCTTTAAACTGCAAATGACGGGCAAATCTTGCGGCATACGTGTTAATCCAGAATTTTCTACGGGCGATTATGCTATTTACAATCCTTGCGCACCTAATTCACGCTTGGGCGTTACTTATGCACAATTTCGCCCGGATTTGCTTGATGGCATTGAAGGGCTACACTTCCATACCCTTTGCCAACAAGGTGCGGAAGATTTGGCGGCAACTTGGACAGCGTTTGAAGCAAAGTTTGGCAAGTTTATACCACAAATGAAATGGCTTAATTTTGGCGGCGGGCATCACATAACCAAAGACAACTACAACATCAACCTATTAATAAACTTAATAATTTCTATTAAAAATACTTATAAAGACATAGAAATTTATCTCGAGCCAGGCGAATCCGTTGCCATTGACACGGGCTATCTTATCGGCGAGGTTATCGACATCATCCACAATGAAATGGATATTGCAATTTTAGACACATCAGCGGCGTGCCATATGCCTGACGTATTAGAAATGCCATATCGCCCGCATATAATAAACAGTGGCGAAGCAAGCGAAAAACCACACACATACCGCCTAGGCGGACCAACCTGTCTTGCTGGCGACATTATCGGCGATTATTCTTTCAACGAACCTATAAAAATCGGTGACAGGCTTGTTTTTACCGATATGGCTATATATTCTATGGTCAAGACCAACACATTTAACGGTATGAAACTACCCGACATAGCCGTTTTGCGTCAAAATAGTGATGTCGAGCTTGTAAAACAATTTGGTTATAACGATTTTAAATCACGTTTATAAGGGGATTAAATATGTGTTTTAAAACGAGTACGCCAATTTTTGCAGGGTTTGGTATTATAATCTCCACGGGATTGATTATTGCCGTTAATATTGTAAATTTCTTACGAGGAGAAATTTCCGCCATAGCCATATTTGCAGGGGTCGCAAGCCTTTTTGCGCTCGCTATGTTCATTATCGAGCGTTTGTATGGTGCATATATTTTTGGAGAAAAAGAAATAATCGCCACATCTGGCATAATAATCAAAAAAATACCCTACTGCGAAATAAAAAGCGTATCAATCGGCAATGTAGCAAAAAGATATGAGGGTGATGTATTGCTCGACGTAGGTAAAAAGCACTCTATAACAATTACAGTTATAGACAAAAATGGATTTTTGTTGGAATTAAATAACCGTATTTCAAATTTAAACATAAATTGCGATGAAGGGAGCGGGTCATCTTGCGCCAACTGCGATTTAAGCCAAGGATGCCAAAAGGCATTGCAATAATACTTATTGCTTGTGTGGCATTGGTGGTTTTTAGCACCACATTAAATGTCATTGAAGGTCGTATTGGGATTTTAAGCATTATTGCACTATCCTTTACTGGGCTTGCTTTTGCTAATATAGTTGCGACATATGTCTTTGGCGGATATTTTTTCAGCGACAAAGAAATATTCATAAAACAAGGTCTATTTCGCCAGCACGTTTTATACACCGATATTATAGGCATAAACACAGCCAAAGGACAAATGAGCGACATCGAACTGAATATGGGGCGCAAGAACCCAATAGCCATCTTAGTAAAAGATAAAAGCGGTTTTTTAGCAGAGCTTTACAAATACCGCCCAGACTTAAACGAAAGGAACTGAATATGATTAGACGTTATTTTTATGTGATTTTCGTCACCGCTATGTTGTTTACATACATTTGGGCGTTTCCCACTTTTGCTGATGATGAGTCTTATTACGAAGACAAACAGGAAGCGTCTGTCGTCTATATACCTTGGGGATTTTCGGCGTATACCGAGCCTAGCTTTTATTCCGAGCTAATAACCGCTTTTGCACCGCAAGAAGTTATTTTTACAAAGGTTTCGGACGGCGGCTGGCATTTAATTAACACGAGCTACGGACACCTTTGGGTTAATTCAGAATTAAATAATCGCTATATAGGGCAACGTATGGCAATCTTTGATAATAAAACCGATACCAATCCCATAGCACATATGCCACCTCAAGTAGTTTCTATTATAGAAGAAGATGATGCTTGGCTACTGATAGATACTTGGTTGGGACAAAAATGGGTTAATTTGGATTTTTCACCACCAACAACCATCTTGGATAATCTGCTAAGACCCCACGGAAACAATATTGCTGTGTTATATAAAAATCTTGACACAGGGTTTATCTATACATACAATCCTAATCGAATTTTCTTTGGTGCAAGCCTTAACAAGCTAAACCACGCCCTTTATGTCTACACGCTTGCAGAGCGTAGTATGATAAATTTGCAACATATTCATACTTATACAGCAGCGGATTGGCGTGATGGTACAGGTCATATACAAAATATGGCTTTCGGCACGCATTTCACCACGCAAGAGCTATTGCGCCGTAGTATCATCCACAGCGACAATGTGGCGCAACATATGCTAATACGCCATACAAGAACACAAACCTTTACATACGCCGATTTTGCTGCAGAAATCGGCGCAAACCCTACTTTTATAGGCAATATAGGCTCGCAAAATACAAATGTTAGCGACAAACTAATTTGGACTTACGCTGTACATAATTATATTAGCTCTGACGGGCAGTTTGCGCATTTATTGCGTGCCGACCTTCTAGCGGCACCCGGTTTTATTATTGCTAGCCACCCAACTGCACAAAAATACGGCTGGGCAAACGCTTCTTTTCACGACGCAGCAATTATCTATGCCCCTTCCCCATATATTTTGATAATATTAACAAATATGGAAGATGGCGCAGGCGGATTATTCGCAACAATATCCCGTCAATTTGCAAACTTTAATACGCAGTGGTTTGAATAGAGCGCACATCTCGCAACAAAAAACGAAAAGAAATCAATCTTTTCGTTTTTTGTATTCCGAAAGGAGAAGTATATTATGAGAAAACAACAAGCTATGCAGATTGGGCATTTGTTATAATACTGATTACTTCGGGCAAAATACACTTGTGTTTGCTATATACGAAAATTACAAATTACTAACCATATCCATAACAATCGCCGCAGAAATTTGTGCGGTTTCATCCACAAAAGCAGGAAAATCCTCGTGTGCTGTGCCATCTGCTTTATCCGAAATCGCCCTAATCACCACAAAAGGTGTATTGGTAAGCGTGCAAACCTGCGCAATAGCCGCACCTTCCATCTCTACAGCCAATGCACCAAAATTACCTTCAATCATAACTTTATCTATAGGCGAAGCAATAAATTGGTCGCCCGTTGCAATTCGCCCAATATGCAACTTGCGCCCATATTTCGCAAGCACATTTTCACCTGCTTTTTTCGTAGCATTAACCAAAGCACCATCCGCCGCAAAAAATGCATCATCAAGGCTTGGCACATGTCCCAACGCATAGCCAAAAGTAGTTGCGTCCACATCGTGTTGAACCAAATCGCTAGAAACCACAACATCGCCAATACCAACATCAGCAGAAATTCCGCCAGCAACACCAACATTAATAATGCCGGTAACATCAAAATTCGCAATCATAATAGATGTTGCGTGTGCCGCATTAACCTTACCTACACGGCATAAAGCCACCAAAACAGACCGCCCGCCAAGTTCACCCTGGTAATAGTCTACATTGCCAATATTTTTCGTTTTAATATTTTCCATTTTATCCAAAATATTTCGTATCTCAACTTCCATTGCCCCAATAATACCAATCATTTCTTGCCCTCCATCATATTAGCAAGTGACGTTGCATCCGCCTTAATTTCACCCATATCTACCCCTTCAATCATAATCCGCAAAAGCGGCTCAGTTCCAGATGGACGAATAAGCACCCTACCCTTGCTACCACTGTATTTCGTTTCTAAATCAGCAATAGCTGCCGCAACATTTGCCTGTTCCATAATTTTTTCCTTAGAATCATTTGAGACTTTCACATTGACAAGCACCTGTGGCATAGGCTTAACAATATTTAGCTCCGACAATGTTTTTCCGCTGGTTTTCATAATCAAAGCAACCGCCAAAGCCGCTAAAAGTCCATCACCCGTCGTTTGATGATTATACAATATTATATGCCCACTTTGTTCGCCGCCTAACGTAAAGCCGCCTTCTTTCATACGTTCAAGCACATAACGGTCGCCAACAGCCGTTTGCTCCACCTCTATTCCGCTATCACGCATAGCATTAATAAATCCCAAATTGCTCATAACGGTCGCAACAACCGTATTTTTAGCCAGTTTATCACGCTCTGCCATACGCTGTGCCAAAACTGCCATTACCATATCGCCGTCAAGCACATTTCCCAATTCATCCACAGCAAACAATCGGTCGCCATCACCATCAAAAGCAAAACCGCAATCGCAACCCTTATCCTTCATAAACTCAACAAGTGTGCTAATATATGTTGAACCGCATTTATCGTTAATATTCGCACCATCGGGCGAATCACCCATAATATGTACCGTTGCCCCCAATTGCTCAAAAACATCCGGCGCAACCTCAAAAGCCGCACCATTGGCACAATCTAGCGCAATAGTCATACCTTCAAAAGAAGAATTAAACACGCATTCTTTTAAAAATTCAACATAATCATCCTGAGCCTTTGCAGATGAAAAAGTGCTACCAATTGCAGTACCTTTGGGCAATTCTTCTTCCCATACATTGCCTATAGTCGCCTCAATCTCACGTTCAACCGCATCAGCTGGCTTAAAACCTTCGGCAGTAAAAAACTTAATCCCATTATCATAATATGGATTATGCGATGCCGAAACCATAATGCCCGCCGCCGCACCATATTTTTTAACTAAAGCCGCAATGCCAGGCGATGGTAAAATTCCCAAATCCACAACATCCACACCAACAGAGCAAACACCCGCAGACAAAGCCATAACAAGCATATCGCAAGAATGTCGGGTGTCAGAAGCAATCAACATTTGCGGACGTTCTACACCTTTGCAAAGCACCAAAGCCCCAGCTTGCCCCACTTCAAAAGCAATTTTCGCCGTCAATTCTGTATTGGCTACTCCTCTAATTCCATCCGTTCCAAATTTAACCATTTAATTATCCCCCTACTTCATCATCACTATTTTCATTATTATCAATTGACTCATCGTCATCCGGCGGCAAATCAATTGGCTCGTCTGGCGGAAAGGTCGTATCCTCACCAAAAATCTCCACAATTATCGTTGGTGGACTACCTACAATAATAACGCCAGCAGGCAAGTTAAGAACGACATTAATCTGATGTATACCAACGTCAAATCCCGCCAAATTAACTGAAACAGGAATATTACTAATATTTGCAATAACACTCTCTAAGCCCCTAACCGCAAAGCTAATTTGCGGTGAAGAAAAAGCAAAATCGTTCGATACACCAATGACGACAATATTGTTGATTGCCACAGTAAAGCTACGGTCAACAATTGGCTCTATATCCACATTAACAGCAATCTGATTGTGGATTGGGTTAACCACAAAAACCCCAGGCGGCAAAAAGTCAGCTATATTATGCATTAAGCTAAAACTCGCAATCTCGTCATCTAGCTGTACAGGCGGTAATACAATCGGATTCATTACAGAAATCTCGCCCCAGTTACCTGCAAGCGGCACATTTGTAACGCTTACGCTAACACCCGCAACACCAAAGCCCACCATCGGAGAGCCTTGCACAGCAGGTGTCAAGATTTGCACACTACCACGCCTATAAATCGGTATATTAACCGTAACAGAATCAATCCTGACATTAGCCGCACTAACAGGTACACCACTCGCGTCAACCGCTAAAGGTATATGCCCCACAAGACCAACGCTTTCTGTTCTTCCAGACATATCAACTTCTACAAGCAATCGTTCAATGCGGTTAACCCTCTCCGAAGGGCCAGAAACCCGCAAAACATTGGGATAAATCGTTGCTTCATTCCAAAAAGCCTCGTAATCAGAATCCACAACGCCTATTTCTGCAAATTCTAGTTCAATATCTTTTGAAACAAATTCATCCAAACGAAGCTCAACCCGTGGCGGATTATGGCTCAAAATAACCGCATTTTCGCTAAAATTACCACTTATATTAACAGGTACAGTAGGACGATTGTGGACAGTGACAGCAGAAAGTATACTTACATCTGATAAATCAATATAAGCAGTTAAAGTCGAACGAACCGCTTCTACCTCACGACTTGTGCCACGTACCTGTACGGTTATCCATTGCGAGCGTAACTGCACCTCATTCTCCAGAAATAAATTTGCAGGTGCTCCAGTTAAAGAATCCACATTCAGCACTTGCAATTGAATACGTACAGGGTGTATGCCCACAGGGTCAGTAGTATTAAGCACCACAAACCACAACACAAAAGCAATCAAAACAGCCACCACCTTAAATGGCAGATTAGCAACGAAATTCTTTTTAAATTTATCAAATTTCCCCGCCATCACTTTTTCCCCCGCGATTTAAACCTCTTAGTCTTCTGCTGTGGGCGAATATTGCTCAAAAGCATTTTACGAACCTCGTCCGCCGTCAAATTACGGTACAGTTTACCGTCTTTAGCAATAGATACAGCACCAGTTTCCTCCGAAACCACCAAAACACAAGCATCTACTGTTTCGGAAACACCAACAGCCGCCCTATGCCTAGTTCCAAGACTGCTATCCAAATGTTCTGATGTAAGCGGCAAAATACAAGTCGCCGCCTTAATGCGGTTTTCACGTATCAAAACTGCCCCATCGTGTAATGGGGTGTTTTTTTCAAAAATATTTACCAAAAGCTGGCTTGAAATCATAGCGTCAAGCGGAACACCGCTAGATTCTAACTCCTTAATAGGCACATCCTGCTCTATCACAATCAGTGCACCCGTTTTCACCTTCGCCATCTTTACAACAGCATCGACAATTTGTTCCATCATAACTATCGAATTATCGGGCTTTTCTTCTTCCATAAAGGCTAAAAACGGCAACCGTCGTCCTTTACCCAATTTATCCAAAACCTTGCGTAGCTCTGGCTGAAAAATAATCATAAGAGCAATAACAGCCCAAGTAACCGTTTGGTTGATAATCCAAATCGTCGTGTGCATACCCAAAAAATAAGCAATAAGATATATCATAGCAAGCGTGCCAATACCTTTAAAAACACCCCAAGCACGTGTTTGACGTATCCACCCAAGCAATTTGTATACAACAAAAGCAATTAGCGCAATATCTAAAATAGACCCAATACCAAAACTGGGCATAGCAAACTCTGGCAAATTAAATGCATTAGAAATCCACTCAGCCATAATATCACCTAATTCTTTTTACTAGAAGCCTTCACCTTGGGCACAATTTTCACATAATAAACTGCGTCATCATCATCAAAACGCACGTGTTCCACGCGCGAATAATCTTTGACCTTATCAAAAAACTTAACAACCCAAACAAGTCCAAAAGATACAATGCTACCCACAAATACGCCCAAAATCGACAAATCAACATCCGTAATAGCAACCACCATCAACATACAGATAAGCCCAACGCCCGCACCAACACCAAGCGCAATATCGCGCGAGCGATTAATGCTAAGTAGCGATATTAAATGTACAGCAAGTATCATCATAGCAAAAACAAATCCTACAATAACCCAGCTAATATCTGTTGTCAAAGACGCATAAATATCATTAAACACTTCCATAATCGACGTTGGCAACTCTACCAAATCAAATTCAAGCATAGGAGGTCGGTTTCTCGCAAGTTCTATAAAAAACGGAATAAATGACCAAACCGCAACCCCTAAAATAATAGGAACAATAGCCGCCATTCCAAAATAAAGCCCAGAAAACAGCACTACAGCATACGGAACCCTTAAATAAAATGCAAAAACAACCGCCAAAATCAGCATACATTGCTTAGGTGCAAGTCTTGCATAAAACACAATAATTAATAGCAATAATAAAAATACAAAAACCGCAACCTCAAGCACCAAAGACAATTGCAAAGCCACCACAATGGCAACAATAACAAGCGATAATACCGATGGCGATACCGAAAAAATCAATGCCAAAAGTACAATAAAAGCAACACCCGTTGCGCCATTAAACAACATCGAGAACTCTTCACGATAAAGCCCAACAGAGCTAACGCTCCAAAAAATAACCAATCCCGCAAGAAATTTTAATACATAATTGGCATAAATTTCGTACTTTTTGTAAATATCAATCAAGTTCTGCCGCATATTAATAAACGATTCCATTTTGTCCTCCGTAATTATTCCCCTTATTTACGCCCTTTTCCAGTTGGTTCATCATCCCAAAACTCTGGGTCATCACTGCTTTTATAATTATACTCCAGCGAAGCCGTTCTCGCCCTACGGCTCGCAGGGCTTTCATCCAACTCATCCTCATCATAAGTCAACAAATGACGGCTAGCACGCCTTGTAATATGCGGATTTTGCCACAACGCATCCAAATCCTCATCTTCTTCAACAATTTCTTCAGCAACATTCCTCTCGTTTTCATCAGCTTCGCCATTTAACTGCCGCATAAGCCCAAAATATTCTTCAACCCGTCTTTGCGCAAGCAAAAACTCACGTGTAAAAATAATTGTGCCGATAAGAGAATAAAAAACCATAACCACAATAGCAAAAATAGCAAGAGCTACAAACTCTGCTCTAAAATCAAGCGTAAAAATATCTCGCTCTTGAATAACAAGCATATGCAAAAAATAAAACAACGCCAAAATAAGGCATCCAACACCTACCGAAAAGCGTAGAGCCATATTTTTTTTATAAATGAAATCGTGGCGGAAATACTGATTAGCCTGCGCATCACGCTCAAAGCCCTTCTTGTCATAAACCGCCATCTTCGCCATCAAGCGAATTCTTTCTTTGTCAATCATAGGTACACCACCCATTTCACTATACCATATTAATAAAATTATTGCAATGGTTTCATAGCAGGAAAGAACAAAACATCCCTAATCGAAGCCGAATCCGTTAAAAGCATAACCAAACGGCAAATACCAATGCCTAAGCCGCCCGTCGGCGGCAACCCGACCTCTAGCGCCGCAATAAAATCCTCATCAATCTGTGCCGCTTCATCATCACCTGCATCACGCAAAAGCTCCTGCACTTCAAAGCGTCTGCGTTGGTCAATAGGGTCGTTAAGCTCGCTATAAGCGTTTGCAATCTCCCTAGCCGCAATAAAAAGCTCAAAACGCTGGGCATAATCAGGCTTATCCGGATGAGCCTTGCACAAATACGAAATCTCAATTGGATGGTCTATTATAAAAGTAGGCGAAACCAAATGCTCCTCAACTTTTTCCTCAAAGAAAAGATTAAGAATATCACCTTTTTTGTGAACCGGCTTATACTCAATACCGTGCGCTTTAGCTTGCTCACGTGCGCCTTCCAAATCTTCAATAGTGTCAAAATCAACACCTGCATACTTTTTCACAGCCTCAACCATCGTAATCTTCTCAAAAGGCTTTCCAAAATCAATTTGTATACCTTGATAATTCACAATTGCAGAACCCGTAACATCAACAGCCAACTTGCGCAAAAGCGTTTCAGTAAGCTCCATCATACCGTGATAATCCGTATAGGCTTGATATAGCTCAAGCATAGTAAACTCGGGGTTATGCTTAATGCTTACCCCTTCATTACGAAAACAGCGCCCAATCTCATAAACCCTTTCAAACCCGCCAACAACCAATTTTTTAAGCGGTAGTTCAAGCGCAATACGCAAATACATATCAATATCCATATCATTATGATGGGTTATAAATGGGCGAGCAGATGCTCCGCCCGCAATTTGGTGCAAAAGCGGCGTTTCAACTTCTAAAAAATCCCTGCTATCCAAAAAGCTACGTATGCCCTTAATTATTGCAGAACGCTTTAAAAATGCATCTTTCACCTGCGGATTAACAATCAAATCCACATAACGCTGACGATAGCGCAAATCAACATTTTGCAATCCGTGATATTTTTCAGGCAAAACTTGAAGCGATTTAGAAAGCAAAGTAATTTCTGTAGCTCTTACAGAAATCTCACCTTTTTGTGTTTTGAAAACTTCGCCAACAACACCAAAAATATCGCCAATATCCCATTTTTTATCAAACTCGGCAAAAGATGCTTCGCCAACAAGCTCGCCTTTAATATAAATCTGTACACGACCCTGCCCGTCTTGAAGGTCGCAAAAAGCTGCCTTTCCCATATTGCGTCGGCTCATCATCCGCCCCGCAATGCGTACAACTTTCCCTTCAAAGGCTTCAAAATCATTTAAAATATTAACACTATGCGTATCAACATCAAAACTAATATGTCTAAAAGGGTCATTGCCATCCGCCTGCAAATCCGCCAATTTTTCACGTCTTAACCGCAGTATCTCATTAAGCTCAAGATTTTCCATTTAAAACTCCTCATTTCCAATTCCACTATCTACGATATTGCCAGCACTTTATACTTAATTATACCCGCAGGGGCATCAACATCAACATCTGCCCCAACTTTTTGTCCCAAAAGACCACGACCAAGCGGCGATTCGTTAGAAATACGTAATTTTTCAGGATTAGCTTCCGCCGAACCAACAATATGATAGGTAATTTCTTCCTCAAACTCCACGTCAAAAAGCGTTACCTTGCTACCAAGATGCACGCTTTCACCATCGACATCATCCTCGTCAATAACATCCGCATTGCGCAACATTTTTTCAATCACAACAATGCGTTGTTCCATACGAGCCTGCTCGTCTTTCGCCGCATCATATTCGGCATTTTCGCTTAAATCGCCTTGTCCGCGGGCTTCCTTAATCTTTTGCGCAATATCTTTACGCCCGCTACCCTTCAACAATTTTAATTCTTCCTCAAGCTCACGCACACCATCATATGTCAACACATATTTCTTGTTTTCCAAAACAATCCCTCCAAAATTACAATCATAATCTGTATAGTATAACCAAATTATAATACCCTGTCAAGCACAAAATTACGCCATCTGTGTTCTAATTTCCTTTTCGTATCGCACACAATATGCATAACCCTGCTCCATAAAATCCTTTATTCCCAATCTTTTATACATATCAAATAAAGTCGTCATAATAAGCTCGCCTTCAACTATCGTCGTATAAAAATAACTGTAAGCACAACCGTCTTTAAAATAGGGGTTTAACTCGCTCAATCGTTCGTCCCCACGCATTATTACATCAACAACCATTTCACTAAAAACCCATTTCAAATGCGGTGTTTCATATTCGCTTGCATCATCCTTAAAATACTTTTGCCATACATAAAACCATACAAAATGCGTAATTTCGTGCAAAGCAACCCCCAAAGCTCCTCGATGGCTATTTAAATAAAACACATCAAAACAATTGTCTGCCAACCATCTTGGTTCGATTGGGTTAAGAGTAATAAACCCTGTCATATCGTTCAAAATACCGCCGCAATCAATACCAAAAGCATCACTAAAAGCCGCCTCAATCTGCGATTTATTCGACAACCAATGAGCATTATACGCTGATAGCTTCTCGTCAATAATCACCGCATTTTCATCCCAAACCGCTCCCATTATCTCAAACAAACAATCTCGCTTAGCCTTTTTGTCAAGCAATTTAAAACTATCCTTATCAATCTGAGAAAAAAAGGTAAACAGCGACTCACTCCAAAACTCTGCCGTGTTATCGGTTTGAAACAACATAATGCCATCTACAACATATTCCAAACTAGGTTTTTTAAATACCAAATCCATCCCAATCACCTTTTTATCAATTCATAATCAATAGAGCTTTGCAAAACACCCAATTGGTCTTTCCAAGCATCAATATTCGTACGCACCTTTTTAAAACCCAAACCTTCATAAGTCCTTTGCGCCACAATATTTTTCACATTTGTATCAAGCGCAATTCTTTCAAAACCATTATCAAACAACCATCCAATCAACATCTGCAAAAATTTTGTACCATAACCCTTGCCTCGTGCCGTTTTATCGCAAATTTTAATGCCAATCTCTGCCGCATTTTCACCAATATCCCTATAACTCATCTCTCCAACAGGCTTACCACTTATTTCAACAATCAAACGTCCGTCACCACGCTCTATTTGTGCCGCAATGTCCTCGTCCTCAATATCAAACCCATTAGGAAACCCAGCGTGTGCCATAACATCACCATCACGCCACCATTTACCCAATTGTGCCGCATCTTCCATAACCGCACTACGCAAAACCAACTCATCATTCGCAATCCGCAAGCCGTAACTCATTCAAAATACCCTCCACTTCCTCAAAACTCTTAGCATTATTAACCGCAACCTTAGCTTGCGTTGCATTATGTATACCCTTAATGTACCACGCAATATGCTTGCGCATTTCACGCAATGCAACCTTTTCGCCATCGTGGGCAATAGCTTCCTTTGCGTGATGCAATGCCATATCAATACGCTCTTTTGCTGTTGGTTTTGATAAAATCTCACCTGTCGCTAGATAGTGGCTTATACGTTTAAACACCCAAGGGTTACCAAAACTTGCCCTGCCGACCATCAAACAATCAACACTGCTATGCTCCATCAATTTCTTTGCCTGTTCGGGTTCTGACACATCGCCATTGCCTGTTACAGGCACTTTTACAGCGTCTTTCACGCTCTTTATGCCATCCCAACACGCAAGACCGTTATACATCTGGCTTCTTGTCCTGCCGTGTACCGTAATCCCCGAAACGCCATTTGCTTCAACAATTTTAGCTATTTCTACGCAGTTTATGCTATTACAATCCCACCCTAAACGGATTTTTGCCGTAACGGGCTTTTTTGTTGCCGCTACAACCGCCGATACAATGCGCCCTGCCAATTGCGGGTCTTTCATTAATGCCGAACCATCACCGTTTTTAACAATTTTTGGAGCAGGGCAACCCATATTTATATCAATAATCTCAAAATCAAAGTTAGCATCCAAAAAACGAGCCGCTTCCGCCATAACGTCAGGCTCGCTACCAAAAAGCTGTATAGCCGTTGGTCGGTCATCGTCATCATTTCGCAACAACAGTTGCGTAGCCGCATTACCGTGCATAATAGCTTTTGCCGACACCATTTCGGTCGTTACTAACCCTGCACCAAATTCTCTGCAAATGCGCCTAAAAACCAAATCGCTAACGCCTGCCAATGGCGCAAGCACAACTTTAGATTTTAGCTCTATATCCCCAATTTTCATATCAAGCTCCACCTTAGATTATACCACATTTTCAAATAACAAACAATCTCATCTTTTCATACCTAACCCCGCAAAATCCGTCCTTCGCCGACCATTTTAGTAATCCCCTTCTTATCAAAATATTCTAAGATAGCCATAGCAAATTTGCGGCTGGTGTCAAGTTTATCACGAAAATCTTTTGTCAGCACCTCGCCACCTTGTGCCGCCATTTCTTTAAATATTGCCAAAGCGGCATCGCAATGCTCGTTATGCAAATGGATTTGTGGTGTAATTGCAATTAGCTTTCCTTGCGAAAGCATAGCAGCAAAAGTCTGTTCAAACGCTTTTTTATCCTTTGCTTGACCTTGCGAATATTTATCGGCGACCTCTTTAAAATCAGACGGGGAAAAACCACCATCAGCGTACATTTTCAATAACTCTTGCTCGATTTTTGCGTGGGTTTCGCTAAATGTCGGCTTAAAATCAATATCGGCTATTATTTGCCCATTTTGTCTGATAAAACCACAATCCGAAAGTGCCGTAAATACGTCCATTGCCAAGCCTTGTGCGAGTTTTGGCAAAATTCGTGACGATAGCTCTTTTGCCGCCATACCTTCGTGGAGCGGATTTGCTATATGGTAGCGTTTTAGCAGACCACGAGCCTTTTCACCCAAAAATTGTAAATAATCGGCGTGTACAATATGTTCGTCTAACTTTATTAATTTTTTTGATAAGATTAATTGATTTTTTTGATAATCAAAATCTTCGTAATCACTAAAATATCGGGCGGCAATTTCTGATATTTTTGGAAATTCTGGGGAGCGGTGCGCAAAAATTACTTCTATCTTTTCTGCAAGACTACCGTTTTCCATCACTGCCAAACGCTGCGAAACAGGTGTTTGCGGCGTATCTTTTGCTTTACGGCGTGAATGTTTTGCAACAGGGTCTAAAATAATACCGCCTCCGACCGTTTCTATAGGCGAATAAAACCTTAGTACAAAACGGTCGTAAATGCGGGCGGCGATAGGTTCTGCAAGGCGTAATTGCGCATAAGCACGTTCACCAGCCTGTAACATTTTTCTTTCATCTGTAAGCAAAATATTACACAGCACATCGCCCGCACCATAGTGCAGATGTAGTCTTGAATTGTTTTTTATCTCACGTTCCATATTTTTATCAATCTCGACCACAACATCTACAAGCGTGGAATTTTCAAGCGAATTTGCCTGTGCCGCCCAAAAGCCACGTTGCAAATCTGCCACCTTTAGCCCTGCCAAATTAACGGCAACACGTTGCCCTGCCACAGCGGCTACAACCTCGCCACCGTGTACTTGTATGCGCCTAGCTTTCGTCATAAGCCCTGCGGGATAAATTTGTACATCATCACCCAACGACAATGTTCCCTCTATAAGCGTACCTGTGGCAACCGTACCAAAGCCATCCATAGTAAATACACGGTCAATTGGCATTCTAAAAGGGGAGTTTGTTTTTTTAGCAGGTGCCACGCTTAACATATCAAAAATTTTACTACGCAATGTATCAACACCCTGCCCTGTTATCGCTGAAACAGGGATTATATCACAACCTTCTAAAAAACTTCCTGCAAGCTCATCTTCAATGTCAAGCATAACCATATCCAACCATTCGCCGTCAACCAAATCTGCCTTATTAAGCACGACCAAACCACGCTGTATGCCCAACATATTAAGGATTGCAAGATGTTCACGTGTTTGGGGCATAATGCCCTCGTCTGCGGCTATTACCAGCATTGCAAGGTCTATACTGCCAGCACCTGAAAGCATATTGCGTACAAATTTTTCGTGTCCTGGCACGTCAACAATACCTGCTTTTTCGCCATTCGGCAATGTTAAATAGGCAAAACCAAGTTCTATGGTTATGCCTCGTTTTTTTTCCTCTTTTAGGCGGTCGGTTTCTATGCCTGTTAAAGCCCGTATTAACGCAGTCTTTCCGTGGTCTACATGTCCTGCTGTTCCTATAATTGCGTTGTTCATACTTTACCTTCCATATTAAAGATTTTTGCGAATGCGTGAGCAATCTCGCTAAAATCGGCTTCGTTTATGGTTCGCACATCTAGTAGCAATTTTTCTTTGTATATGCGTGTTATTATTGGGGGTTTATTATCACGAAGTAGTTTTTCTAATTTAAATAACGGTCGAGCAAAGCTCTCCTCTATGGTGATGGCGTAAGATTGGAAGTTTTCTTCGGGTAAAGAGCCACCGCCCGCTTGGCTTTCACAGGGTTCTATGGTTGCACCATTTTCACTGGGCAACATTGCCAATAATCGTTCTGCCTTTGCCTTTAAATCCTCCAAAGGCGTTGTCAGCATCGCCAAAATAGGAATTTCTCGTTTTGCCTTTTCTTCATCTTCGTATAATGATAATGTGGCGCATAATGCCGCCAGTGACATTTTATCCATACGCAAAGCCCTGTATAATGGATGTTTACGGATTTTTTCTATTAAATTTTTCTTGCCAACAATAATACCTGCTTGCGGACCACCTAAAAGTTTATCACCGCTAAAGCACACAATATCATCTGCCCCTAAGCCAATAACTTGTTGAACTGTTGTTTCTTTGTTTGAAACTTGCACCAAAGAGCCGCCGCCAAGGTCGTATATTAGAGGTATGTTATGGTCCATAGCAAGGTGTGAAAGCTCCGAAATATCGACTTCTTGTGTATACCCTACGACCTTATAATTAGAAGTGTGTATTTTAATAATTGCCGCTGTGTTTGGGTTTATTGCCTTTTCATAATCTGAAAGGCGTGTGCAATTTGTTGTACCTACCTCTCGCAAAATTGCGCCGCCTTGCGATATAACCTCCGGCACACGGAAAGCACCGCCAATTTCGACCAGCTCTCCACGTGAAACTATCACTTCACGTCCTGCGCATAATGCTGAAAGGGTGAGCAAAACCGCCGCCGCATTGTTGTTTACTGCAAGCCCTGCTTCTGCGCCCGTTATTGTGCAAAGCAACTGGTCTAATCCTTTTAGACGACTACCCCGCTTGCCTGTAGCCAAATCGTATTCTAAGTCTGTATAGCACTCGGCAACATCTAATGCTGCCTGTACAGCGGCTTTTGCCATTGGTGCACGACCCAAATTTGTATGCAAAACAACCCCCGTTGCATTTATTACACGAGAAAAAGACGCTTTGTGCGCCTGCAAAATTTTGTTTATTATATCGTCAAATAAAGGAATCTCTGTGATTTCACCATTTAAAGTCTTTTCTCTAATATCATCCAAAACTTGTGTAGCAAGCCGCAAAAGTGACTTTGCACCAATTAAACCAAGGCGAGAGTCGCCCAAGATGACATCCATCTTGGGCAAGCTACGCAAAATATTGTTTATGTCCATATTTTAGTGTCCTGAAATATAGCGGTCTGCCATAATTGCTGCAATTGCGCCATCTGCCGCCGCCGTTACCACTTGGCGCAGGGTTTTAACACGAATGTCGCCCGCCGCAAAAACACCTTTTACATTTGTTTCCATATTATCATTAGTTACGATGTATCCACCTTCCATATCAATTACACCCGCAAAAAGGTCGCTGTTTGGCACAAGCCCAACAAAAACGAAAATACCGAACGTGCCATCTTCTTCATTTGCTACAATTTCACGTTTTTCGCCTGTTTGGGTATCTTCGATAATCATAGATTCTACCATATCACCGCCTTTAATTTCGGCAACTGTGGCATTCCAAATAAACTCGATTTTTTCGTGGTTAAGTGCTTTTTCTTGAAGGTATTTTGCCGCACGAAGCTCGTCGCGTCTGTGTATAATGGTTACCTTGCGACCAAAACGGGTAAGAAACAACGCTTCTTCAACAGCAGAATCGCCGCCGCCAACCACGTAAATGTCCAAATCTTCAAAAAAAGCACCGTCGCAGGTTGCACAATAGCTAACGCCAAGACCTGTAAGGCGTTTTTCGCCTGGGCAACCTATTGGGCGTGGGTTTGCGCCTGTTGCAATGATGATTGTTTTGGATTTGTACACATTATTAGCGGTTGTAACCACCTTAATATCGCCTTCAAGTGATACTTCGGTTACCTTTTCTTTTACCGTTACTGTGCCAAATTTAGCCGCTTGCGCTACCATACGCTCTACTAGCTTCGGACCCGTGTCGTGTTCGATGCTGCCGGGATAGTTTTCTAGCTCGTCTGTTGTAACAATTTGACCGCCTTCGGTCAATTTTTCAATCAAAAGCGTGTCCATTCTTGCACGTCCTGAATAAAGTGCCGCCGCAAGCCCCGCAGGACCGCCACCGATGATAATAACATCATAAATTTTTTCACTCATTTTAATACCATTCTCCTTTAAGGTTATTTTGTGCCAGCAATTCTCTGGCAGTCTTGATTTTGTCAAGACCGTATTTATATTGTAAATTAAATACCGTTTGTAAAAACCGCTCTGGGCGGGGCGATTTTGTAACCTCGAACAAATTTAACTGTTCGCCCATATGGTCGGAAAAACCACTTACACTAATGCCGACGAGCCTTGCGGGTTGATGCGGCACTTTTTCTAGTAGCTTTGCCGCACGTTCGTAAATCTCCAGCGGGTGGTTGGTATAATCGCCGCTATCGTGTCGGGTGTTGCGCTTCATACCAGCATAGGTAATTTTTAACGTAACCGTCTTTGCATACAATGCCTTGCTTTGCAGTTTGTAAGCCAACTTTTTGGCTATAAGCACCATTGTGTCCCGCAGAATATTAAAATCGCCAATATCTTTTTGGAAGGTATGTTCTTTGCCAATAGATTTTGCTGGTGTGTCGCCTTTTACACGCCTTTCGTCAATACCTTGTGCCATTTGTACAATTTCGTGTCCGTATTTGCCAAGGATTTGCTCTACACGTATGCGAAAGTCTATTATATCTCGCACAGTTTTAATGCCGTGATGTTCCAATTTTGCCGCTGTTTGCGTACCAACGCCATAAATTGTTCGCACACCACGGTTAGACACCAAGGCTTGCCACGCCGCCACGTCTAAAATCTCGAACAAACCATCGGGCTTTTTTTCTTCAGATGCAATTTTTGCTGATGTTTTGCTATAGCCTATGCCAACAGAGCAAGTAAGACCAACGTCTGCCAATGTCCTAGCCTTTATTTGTTTGGCAATTTCTATTGCACCGCCAAAAAGATGAGCCGAATGTGTTACATCCAAAAACGCCTCGTCGATAGACACATATTGCAACATATCTGTGTAATTTTCCCAAATTTTAGCAACCTCACGGGATGCTTGGGCGTATTTATGAAAATTGCCATACATATAAATACCTTGCGGGCAAAGTTTGTACGCCTGCGAAATAGGCATTGCCGAACGCACGCCATATTTGCGAGCTTCATAAGAGCAGGTCGAAACCACGCCACGTTCGCCGGGCATTGCTCCTATTATAAGCGGCTTGCCTAGAAGTGCAGGATTATCCCGTACTTCTACCGCCGCAAAAAATTCATCCATATCTACGTGAATAATTCTTCGCATATAAAACATTATACAATACATTCCATTTTATTTCAAGATATATTTACGACAAGCCTTGCATATATTTTTGTATGCCTGTCTTTGGAGGTTAAAATGTATCAACTAATTCAAATAATCCTAATAAACCTAATAGTTTCGTTAGATAATGTGGGTGTTATTGCTTTAGCATCCCGTCACCTTGACCCAAAGCAAGCCAATACTGCACGGTTGTGGGGCATATGGCTTTCTCTTGGGTTAAAACTGATATTTATGGTTCTTATCGGGTTTTTGTTTAATATTTCGTGGTTACACATCCGACTAATTGGCGGTGCGATGCTTATTTATGTTATCGTCGGTATGTTTCGCACGGGTGACAAAAAAGAAAAAAGCCACAAAGGCGGCTTTTGGCGGGCAATGCTTATAATTATAGCCGCTGATATTTCTATGTCGTTGGATAATGTTATTGCTGTGCTTGCGATAGTTGCCGACCCTGCGGGCAATATTACTGTACAGGGTTTGTTAATGGCATTTATTGGCATTGCAATTTCTGTTCCTGTTTTGTTGATTGGTTCTGAGGCAATCATAAAGCTAATCAACCGCCATAAAATTATATTTGCTCTTTGCACGGGCTATCTTGGCTATATTGCCGCAAATATGATTTTTGAAGACCATCTTTTGGAATCGCTTTTTACCCTATGGCAATTTAATTTTGCGACACATCTAGCCATCATAATAGGTGCAGCAACCGCAGTTGCTTGCTATCTGATATACCGCAAAAAACCTATTACTAATAGTATATAAAAAATATTAGCTTACCCCCCCCACCCCCCACCACCCCCCCCCCCACCCCCTCCCCACCCATTATTACCACCTGACCACTCATGATCATTAGTTATTATATATTTAAAACATAAGGT
>Ga0131853_10001161_pt1 | contig 47985 bp, 36 predicted proteins | sample TergutLab28metaG_FD_92764 | JGI IMG/M metagenome (GOLD analysis project Ga0131853, IMG submission 92764) | Labiotermes labralis P1 segment gut microbial communities from Petit-Saut dam, French Guiana - Lab288 P1 (version 2) (version 2) | ecosystem: Host-associated > Arthropoda: Insects >... | reverse complement strand
TACAGAGTGAAAAATACCAGCATAGATACAGTAAGTTCTCCTAATGATGGGCACATAGTTACCCGAAACATGTAGAGAAGTTGAAATAAATATACTAATTAGTAGTGTGAACCCAGTTGGCTTCATTTGAAAAAGCTTATAACGAAGCTTCATACCGTGTCATTACTACTATTATTATAACTATTAGAATAGTTATTAAAACGAACAAGATTAGATAAGCGTGACATGCCTTCTGCTTGCAGCAAATGACAAACGCACGCAGAGCGCTGGGTCAGAAACCTGAAGGGAGGGGACCACGTGGAAAATTGACGCTGAGACGGCAACATGTTGTATTTTAAAGAATGCGGTAGGACAAAGCAGACTAGATTCATTTTAGTGAGCATAGGGAACAGTGGCAGGTTATTGTGAAAATAGCAAGACACTTATGGATTCCATAAAACGCGAGGATCATTTTGTATATCTGCACCATTAAGTTCAGTGTCGTACTTTTAAAGGCTATTGGAATAATGAAAGCCGCGAGTTCTTACATCAACGGCATTTTACAACCGTCTTTGCAGTTACTACGTGCAATAATGAACATATCAAGTAAATCGACTTCAAAAAAAAGTGTAAGAACTGTAAACTAGTGGCAAAATTTACGTTATATTCTATCTTTAGCCAGTGTCGGGTGTGGTTACTTTGTTCGCTAAAATGTACACATGTCAATAACGGTGACAGAGCGGCAGGCACAATCCTTTACGTGTGGACTGTATAAACGTACGGTTTCCTACCATCAGCGGACAGAAAGACGAATAAAGGAAATTGAGGTAGTCGGTAGCACAAATATAATATTGATATATTTTTTGAATGGCTTATCATGCGATTTATTCGCGTTTTCTTCCCAGTCGCCTGAAAAGTAGTAACAGCTACATAACAAGGAATTTACATTTCAATACACATCGACTAACTTATTCAGTAATTAATGTGCTATTTCGATCGTAGCCGGAACGGAGTTTCACGATCGCTGATTCGAAAATTCGTGACCTGTGACGATTCTCACACAGTTCTCCCAATCTCATATGCTATTTTCCTAAGACAAATCCCAATTTTATCTTCATCTATCCTCGATCTTCGACGTGGCCATTTTCTTAGAGACTTTCGCTATCCTTTCACACATTCCTATTTCATACAACAGACCTACTATAGAACATGCAAACATAATTAGGCTCTTCTTATAATAAAAACCAACTTGATGCACTAATTTCTCAAATTTATTTTTGGGAATAAAACTCTACATGTTTCGGACAGTTCCTCCGCCCATCATCAGGAGTTTTTCACTGTACACACAGCAATGGTATATGTCATACAGGTTTGCTGACAGCTTGCGAACAGGATCAGGACGGAACTGTAGTGTACAGTGAAAAACTCCTGATGATGGGCGGAGGAACTGTCCGAAACATGTAGAGTTTTATTCCCAAAAATAAATTTGAGAAATTAGTGCATCTAGTTGGTTTTATTATAAGAATTTATCACGATACACGGTCACCTGAACGTCAAATAATTAGGCTTCCCTTCATGTAACACTAGCACACAGCCGTGAAGAGTCCAAAGGAAGCTTTTAAAAAAATGTAAAAATATAATTCAGTTTACTTAATATGACCAACAAATACATGTGTATAATGTGTTTATCACATACTACTCTTATCACCAACGTGTTTCAATCACCGCCGCTACCATCTGTAGGGTAACTTACAGGAATATTAAAAAGCATTCAGTCTGTCAAAGGCTATAATTCTATGTCACAAAAATGTCACACACTGTTTAATAAGCTGATATTCAGTGACTGTATAATTTTTTTTATTATTTAGACCAAAAAATACACAATATATTAACAATCATGTCTGTATCGTATACGCTAAAGTTACAAAATCAATGAAGTTAATAAAATTACAATGTTTACACAAGTGACCGTTACACATAATCAATAGATTTTAATTTTTAAAACCTCGTAAAAGTGTAAAATTGTTATAACTGCAGTACAGAGCTGTTGTTAAGTTGGTGACTGTACATACAAGCTATAAAACTGGAAATGTCTTGTGGGTTAAATTCCTATTTGTAACTTTAGCGTTCATAGTATAATAAGAAACTCCCTGAAAATGACATAAATACGTCGAAACATGTAGGGGTTCTTTACGATACAGACACTGTTGTTAATATATTGTGCTTTTGTGGACCTAAACAATAAATTATACAAAACCCAAGGTGTATATATATATATATATATATATATATATCAAGACTGCGTAAATAGTTTAGAACATTTTTTGTGACACCGAGTACTTCACTTGTACTTTTTGACAGACTGTTTGCATTCCTAATATTCCTGTAAGTTACCATGAAGATGGTCTCGACGACGATTGAAACATGTTGATGATGAATAGCACGTGATATAAACTTCATACACACGTGCATTTGTTGGTCATATTGTGTAAATTGAACTGTACTTTTCACGCGCGGATGTGGAGCATGGTACTCCATACTCCATGGAACAGAGTCCTTCTTGAGAAGCTAACCGGTTTACAGCTAGCCACGTAATTTCTCACATTTTATAGACCCCGAAGGTTCATTACCGCATTCACAAGTGCCCGTCACCTGTCCTTATCCTGAGCAAGCTCGATCCAGTCCATACCCCCACATCCCACTTCATGAAGATCCATCTTATTACTACCCTCCCATCTACGCCGTATCTCCGCGGTGGTCTTTACCCTCAGGTTTCCCCATCAAAACCCTGTACACGCCTCTCCCCATACGCGCTACATGCCCCGCCCATCTCATTCTTCTCGATTTTATCACCCGCTATGGATCATAGCAAGTCAATAAATATTAAAGTATCTTTCCTCAGAGACCACTAAATGTTCAAGAAAGACAGACACATGCACACTAAGCTACGCGGTGCTATACGAAGGATTATTTAGGGCAAAAGTGAACACTGATTCTAGCACAACGCCCGCTGCAATCATCCGTTCTTAATCATCACAGGTGCTACCACACATAATGCGAGAGTATTAAGCCATAGGACCGTAAACTGCTCATTTATTTAATGCTTTTTGTCACAATAACGACTAGCATATTAACAATTAACGCACATTTAAAATGTCATAAAATCGGAACGAAAAAGGCAAATTTTCAGTGGCTCAACAGCTCGATTCCGATCCAGGCCAGCTCATTGTTGAGGCTTCTACATCACACACAATAAGACACACACATAGGTAGGACTACCCTCAGCGAGTGATCAGCTCGTCGCAGAGCCCCATACCTACACAACACACAATAAACAAAGGAGACGAACAACCATGACGTCAACGGAATTCGAACCCCCGATCCCAGCAACAGCGGCCGCAGACCTACAACTCAGACAGCACGAAAGAAAGCAAATAAATGAAAGACCACATTTGCACCCCACCATGACTTCCAGAACTGAAGTTAAATAAGGAAAACCTACGGACTTCCTTTCATTACATACGTCACAGCTTACGTGTAGACTGTAACTTTGAACACACTCACCACCTTAATCACCTTCTCTGTTTCATCAACTGCGTATGTTCTTTTTCACCTCCGTAGCATAATCTTGGGTAGCTACACGTGCTCCAGCTACAGCCCCCCCCCCTCCACTACTTACTTCAACAACAAGGGTAAAATTATACGACTGTCAGGCAGAAGAGGTGCATCTCACCTTCTAAGCTTAACACAATGCAATAATCTAAAAGCCCATTTGTGCATGTTAGCTAAGCATTTTATACATACAGTGACCATTCTACAGAAGGGGGAGCTCATATAAACTTCACTCATGGACCATTACCCCTCGGATATAAGGTAGCAGTTGAGTAACCCCTGTGAAATGGTATTGCTATTGTACGCTTGCGTGGTGTCTCATAGCGCATAACAAGGAACCACGATTTTCACATAACCATTAAATGCACCCTTAGCTGTACAACATTCACATAACAGTGCCAATAACACTCCTAAGCACTCTATCCCACTGCGACAATCCATAAGCACGTTCCTTTCTAAGCGCGCCTTCATTTTTCAGAAAATTCCAGCTCCGAATAAGAATCAACCAGAATATGCAGTCTCGGAATGCAGTTAGGGAAACTAATTTCAGGTGGCACACAGTAGCGCATGGCTGCATTCTGTTTAAAACTAAACTGAATGTAATGAGTTTTTAGGTTTGCAACACGACAGCTGTTCATCTGGTAACGTTCCGGGTTTTGTATACGCCTGAGGGATAGGGACCACTCGAGAGAACTGGCTGTAAATTGGACGATAATATTAAAAGAGATCTTGAATAGGAGATGAAGTCATGGACTGGACACGTCTGTTACGGAATATGGGCAAGTGGCGGCCTGTTGTATAAAAGGTAAGAGAATTTGTGTTCCATAAAATACGTGTAATTTATTGACTGGCTAAGAAAGTGTAAGCGCTGCATCAAGTAGTTAAGTGAGATGTTGCAGGCCGTCATCGATGTCTCGGAGAAAAATACCGCCCATATAGGGGGATTTACAGGAACTGGAACCATACTGACTTGAACACTAAGGCAAGAAAATTTGATTTTCAGGAAAGGAGGATTAAACTTCAGAAATCGTTGGAGGCAGTGTCCAAAAAGAACGGAGGACTATTCAATATTACTGAGGGTAAAAAAATGTTTGAAGACACGTGAAGATAATGTTGGACCAGCTAACGAGCACTATAATGGGTCGGTTAGTGGCTAACAAACATTCATTTTCTTGTTATCTACAACGCATTTCACGGTTGAAACACATGTGCTTACGAACACAAGTCCATTTTTGAAGCGTTCGCTATCAAAAACTGCAAAATTTAGCGTTTATGTTGCGAAGAGTGCCCTGCTACGGATGTGCATTCTGTGCTTCGTTGCGTGAACATTACACAACACGGCATGCTGCCACAACACCCAACTGGTACAACGAAATTAATATGTGACTATTTCTAGTGTGACTTTAGCGAGGAATATATAGCTCCCTGATGATGGTCTTAGGACCGAAATATGTCGGAGCGTTTTTAATGTTTTAATGTGTAAATCTTATAAATTTTATATATGTGCAGTGGTTATTGTAATAATTGAGTACAAGTGTAATATTCACACGACCAACAGGATTAAAATCGAAATGTAAAAGAAAAACGCATATATTTTAGGAACGATGATACCAAACGGTTTACATGAATTACCCTAAACCGAAATCAGCCACTGAAATCGGCTTCTAACTAGTGCATTGGGCCCGTGGAAACAAAATAAACTTGGGGTGTCTCAGATGAACTTTAACAAGACTGGAAAAGTACGTATAACCGAAAAATGAGGCGAGTTCGTGTAACCATTGTTGCAGTGAAAAAGAAATAAGTATCATATATTCTGAGTGTGGGTTTGTAGCCTTAGTCATCCAGCACGCAATCAGCATGCGCCATATTCTCACCTGTGGCCTCCCCGGATCTAACATATTCTTCCGCATTATCTCACACACAGCACGACTATCTGAAAAATGTCACTGAAAATAAAATGTGTTTTAATTTTCTCTACAAGATTTGTCCGAAAAAAATTCTCATTCTAAGAAGAATTGAGCGTGATATCATAAATGTACATACGTCTTCATGTAAAGTAGCCGTGATTCTTGCCAGATTTTAACGAAACTTGAATTTTCTCAACATATTGTCGAAAAATATTCATACATGAAATTTCATGAAAATCCGTTCAGTTGGAGCTCAGGTGTTCCATGCGGGCGGGTAGAGGGACAGACATGACGCTTTTCGCAATTTTGTGAAAGTGCCTAAAATCTAGAAGACTGAAAATTCTGATTGAAATACAGTGCGTTACGGGACCTGTAGCTATATATATACGCATGCAGTCACAATGTTACATTATTGTTATATTAATGGTACTGTTTTATAACATAGTTTTCCTAATTAAACATACATTATACGTAGCTTCAGGGTCAGCCCTCGTACCCCCCCATCCAATGAAGATTTCTGGGCGCGCGGCATCCGTCATAACAAAGCAAAACCTTTTTGATTCAATTGGCCTACTCCAATCCGATATACAATTATAGCTCCCATATAATACAGTATGTGCAGACGACAGCGGAAATCCAATACAGGAATTGTATAACTTATTTAACTCATATAACATATACAAAATATGACTTCAGGTCTTTCCTCAGACACATCATTTGTAACCACTATTAGGTCCGGTCGGTAAATGGTGCGATAGTCATAAACATACGTCTACTGTAAGAGTACAGTACATAAGATTTTCAACATTACTAAAAGCGATTCGTGGCTCTAGAAGCCGCGATTGTACCAAAGTCAATACCTTTCTAATGAGACACAATCGGCTATAACAAGTCACGTAAGTGTCCAGGTTGAGACGGAACTCTCAACCTGCACACCGGACGGTCACTTAGAGAGAATACCATACCAGATGCTGTATAAATACAATTTCACCCCCTGATGATGAGCACAGAGTTGCTCGAAACATGAAGAGGATTATAATAATAAACGTGTTATACAACGTAATGGTGCATCAAGTTGGTCATTTACCCAGAGACAGTTTTTTTTATTGTACAGAGGGCATCACTTTAAGTTCTTTGTACCGTGCATTGTGACACAATTATGTGACGTTAACAAACAATAGGCACTTTTTAAATTGAATGTTTTAATTCAATTCTTCCTTTCTTCTACATGTTTCGAACATCTTATGTTCATCATCAGGAAGACTATATTGTACATGCAGCCTTATATGTTGTTTATGCCTGCAGTCTATCAGGTTGGAGGATGTTTGATGAACATAAGATGTTCGAAACATGTTGAAGACAAGAATAATTGAATTAAAACATTAATTTCGAAATGCATTTTGTTGGTTAACATCATATAAGAGGTCATCATGTTGTGCCATTGACCTTAAAAAGACCAGTTACACTAGCTATCTACCGACGTTTGTGATACAGTCCATTAAGAAAGTGTTCATGAACCAGATTTGCACTAATAGTTCTTGAGTAGACCAATACGATCACACAGTGACACTGTTGTAATATTCAGTTGTTGTTGTCCTTGTTTATGCAGTTTTCTTAATAATAAACGCTGTTCAGTAATTTTAAAGAATTCGTGACCTTATATCGATGGTGATTTGAATGCAGTTGGCTGTTGGATGGTTTGATCTGCATACTTTGTTCAACCAAATTGCGGCATTGGTTCTATGTAATTTCTCCTTTGTGTTCTTATGGGGGTGTGCGATTTTTGCCTGTCGGGAGTTTATCAATTTTAAATGCTTCAAGAGTAGATCGGAATTTACTGTAGGAACATACAAGCAAATAATATTGGAAGTTCGGCTACCGCGCGGTCATCAACAGCCTATCTGCAACGTTACACCAATATTATTTGTCAAAACCGTACCGGAGTTATTAGTGTACGTCTTAGTTTTAGGCGCTTTCCGCAAAATTCCGAAAAGCTACTATTAGCCTTGTCACTTCTGTCCGTCTACCCGCCCCATGGAACAACTCGGCTCCCACTGGACGGATTTTCAAGAAATTTTACATGTCAATTCTTTTCGAAAATCAGTCAGGAAAATTCAAGTTTCGTTAAAATCTGACAAGAATAGAGGGTGCGGTACATGAAGACGTGTGTACATTTACGATATCATGTACATTTATGATATTATCTCGCTGAATTCTTCTTGGAATTGGAAAAATTTCAGACAAAAAAAAACGTTGTAGCGAAAATCAAAACACGCCTTTTGCGTTCCAAACATTTTCCCCAAGAATCGTGCCGTTTATGAGATAATGTGAAGAAGTACCGTAGAGGCAGACAGGCCACAGATGGCAATACAATACAGCGCATGCGCGTTGCATCCTGGATAACCAAGGCCACAAACAGACATTCAGAATGTGTATTACTTGTGGTTTTTCTACGGAAACAATGGTTATGCCAGCGCGTCTCAATGTTACGTGATAGTTACATTGCCTGTCTTCTTTATATTTTATAAGAAAGAACTTTACATTACACTTTAACAATAAGATAACAGCAAATTACTGTCAAGTCTGATATACATATAAACATATTACGTTCAGAAATTAAACCCCCAAAACATAACGTAACAAGTACGAAACGTTTCACCAGAATTTGTCAAAACAAATTATCACAACAAAAAATAATTATAGATTTAAGAATATGTTAGAGTTAATCCCAGTAAATGATCGCTATCGAACCACAGGTGGTATTATGAACGGTACATACACATACCTTACTATGCAGAACGCGTGGCTTGCGGGAGGTTACGGTTGTATAGCGACTTCGGTAAAAGGGATACGGTAGAACACAGTACATGTCTAACCTATTATACGGCGCCTGCTTATCAGGATTCGTTCCCATTTTATGTGCGAGTTCAGAGCGGCAGTTGAATTCCCCACCTGCTTGTTCAGCCAACAAGACTTTTTTTTTTTGTTAATGAGCATGGACAAATTTTCCAACCTTTATTCGTTTTACCATTTCCACATCTTCTGGTTTATCCGTAGGAATGTTTTGGAATTTAAAATCCGGCTTGCCTACGCATTATGTTCGTTACTGTCGTCGTCGTCGTCGTCGTAATAATATTCATAATAATAATAAATACAGCGCTTGTGGAATGTACAAACAAAGATGATACCAATAAAAATAGGGGCGACTGGGACTATTTCAAAGTCATTCAGAAAATACGTGAACAACATACCAGGAAAACATGAAGTCAAGCAACTTCAGAAAACAGCCATATTGGGCACTGCACACATACTTCGGAAAGTACTAATGTAAAAGTACCATAGATTCAACACTGAAACTAACGATATAAGCACCATGAAGAGTAAAACAGAACAGCTGCAACACTGTATTTCCGAGGGACATAGTTTGTCTCAGGAATATAAGTATAAATACCCTGCATAAAGGAGATGATTGTGATGATGATGATGATGATGATGATACAGTTTGTAGGGTTTTAGGCCTCGTACATGTTCCGGTCTCATTAACAATCTAGAAACCTTCTGATGGGCAGTTATTGTTTGTAATGAAACCAATTAACTACGCCAGGGGGCAAGGATTTCGTAGTCGGTATAGCAGCTCGTTCACGGGATGAACGGACGTGCGTTTGAACCTCGGCGGGGGGTTGGATTTTCCGCACCCGTCCAGACCGGCATCAGGCTCTTGTACAATGGGTACCGGATCTTTTCCCGTGGGTAAAGCGGCCGGGGCGTGGCACTCATCAACTACCCCCTTCTACCCCTACCTTAAACTTGTACCTCCCTTCTCTGCCCTCTTGTAATGTTACAGCGCAGGTTTTAATAAACCAAATCAAACGACGAAATGTACAGCTGCTACAATACTGACTTATGATATTATAAGTATCCTTCTGGGAAATCAACTTTACAACTTTTCGTTCCTTCTGAGTTTAATTCTCGTGTTTCATTATATGTTTCATTATATATTTCATTATATTCCACTATATTCCATTATATGTTTCATTATATGTTTTGCAATATTTTTGCAACCTGTAAGAACAATTTTTATCTCCCTCACCATTGGTACAAAAAACTTCGTTTTCCTCATAAGCAGGGCACTGGTTAATGAGACTGTCAGCCTCTCGAGTGACGTTCTCAGAATGACCTCTCTCATTTGCCTAAAAACTGATATATGCGGCGTTACTTTTAAGTTACAGCATGGCTTTAACACAAACCTTCCCCCAAGCCCTACTACAAACACTGAAAACTTCACAGGTACACTCGAACCGTGTTGGTACGTAGTTACGGATATTTCGAAGAACCTTCATCAAGCAGTTCTAGAAGGGACTAAAATCATTCGAAAAGTCAGTAACTACTTACCAGTTGACACCTCAGAAGACTAATAGAAACAGCCCTGTGGTAGCCTCAAAGCTCGTACATAACGGCCTCATAGCCATAACGTAATGTGATGAAAACATAACCACAAAATACACACAAGTTGTCACAGCTGCTTCTTATTGTCCACTTTATTTTATTATATCTGTGCCTTATAACTTGCTTGTAGTATTTCGTTTTTATATTGTCATTCGTTGTTGATTTGTGCAGGTCGAAAATGCAATATTGTAAAAATATGAGCCAAGCAAAGTTATCATTTCCTATGTTTTAAACTTTGTATTGTATATAACGTAGAATTACTCATAATGTTAATAAAAATCCAACCAGATGCAACAGTATGCAGATATTTATTTACTATAAAGTCACTCTACATGTTTCGGGTGTCACAGCACCCATCATCAGGAGTACTAAAAACTGTAACCGCAGCCTCCGGTACAGGTCATAATACTGGTATAGCTATTTCCCTCCAACGTGGCCTGATCAACCACGTTGAAGGGAATCAGCTGTACCAGTATAATGACCTGTACCGGAAGCTGCGGTTACAGTTTTTAGTACTCCTGATGATGGGTGCTGTGACATCCGAAACATGTAGAGTGACTCTGCAGTAAATAAATATCTGAATACTGTTGCATCTGGTTGGATTTTTATTAACAATGAATTACGATGCACGGAACCATGAGTTTAAAAATTACTTATAAATTCAGTGATATTTAGTAGACGACATTGGAGCAGTGAATTTCAGACTCGATTGCATGCAACTTACACACGCTCTATTTACACTTTCATCCCCTTCATTGAACTTTATGTCACCGTACTGCTCTTTTAAATTTACTGTTGCTGTTACCAACCTATTTCAAAGTCATTGAATCTATTATTTTACATTCTGCACCGAATCTTTCAAGCAGAACCTTGTTAGAAAAAAATTCGATAAACTTGAACATAAATTTCGTTTCAAGTAGGGGTTAAACATAAAAAATTAAATTCATCCCACAGCTTGGCCGTTAAATATCAAATTGTACCAAAATCCGTAAAATATTTTCGGTGATAAAAAAAACTGCCAGGACAGATACGACTTTTCTTTCAAAACAGTTCACTCTATGTAAATTTGTTTGTATAGGCAGTTCGTACGCAACTACAGGCCTAACATAAAAAGCAAATTTATATTAAGCACTGGCACTACTGCTTTGACATGTGACAGACATTCAACAATCAGAGGATACACAGCTGTCACCGGTTCAACACTTTACGGCATTGTTGATCCTGAGTACAACAAGCAATGATTCTGTCATTACATCATATTGAGGGGCTTTGAGCGCCATCACACTGGTGACTTCATTTACATTTTGCAACATGAAATCAAGTCCTTGTCCAACGCAACAAGCACAACACAACTAAGCAATCCGACCCCACTCCCTGTTTCCATTGAAACCATATAAAGACAATTCATATACAATTATAGTATTACCAACAAAATATACAAATCACTGTACCCTTTGATTTACCACAATAAAATAGATAATTAGGTAAATGAATACAAGTTTCACAATCCACACACTTAAATGAAGATGTTACATGCACAACTGTGACGTAGTCACAGTGGATGACGTACCCATAAGCTCTATTTATGACGTGAAAGAAATTGTTTTTGTGTCACTATAAACACTCACCTAGAATATTGATAAATGTCAAATCTTCTACATACAGCGGGTACAAAATGCGTTGTTGGAAGACTTTGTATGTGTGAAGTGACCCTGCTGCTGCAGATGGTGCCGCATGTGTGTGGTCCTGAAGAAACACCTCCTTTATAAATAAAACAGCATAAAAATAGAGAATGTATCACATCTGGCGGGCGGCTCGTAGCATCCCAACTTAATACTGGTGCAGAGATGCTGATGATGTCAGGGGGTATTGAGAGTGCAGGCGTAGTGAATTCTGGGATGATGTCATTGCTAACCAGTAAACGTTACAGTGGCGCCGGCGTCTGCGCAAGGCGTCGCTATTGAGGGATCGATTATTTTCAGTGCCGTGTTACAGAGTGGATAGGCAGGCAAATTTCAGCTCTGCTGCAGGTCACTGTGGGTCCCGGTTCGTCCCTGCCAGGGTGCAAGCGAAATGTACTTTTCCTTAATCCACATAATGTGACTTATTACCACTTATTATCTCTCTCTTTATTCCACAACCGAGCAACGTGACGTAAAGTTATCGCTAGTCGTGGTCTAGTGGTTGACGCTCTTACAGAGGTCTGCGATTCAAATATCTGCCCGGAGTCCGGCTAACCTCACAGGCTCCTCTTGATTTGTCTCAATCCTTCGAAGAAAATGAGTGACAATGCCTCAAGTAAAACCACCAGCACTTCGCCAAATCCTCCTCTGCTGGAGACGTAATTGTGTAATAAAAGCCAGTTAGCGCTGTCTGGGGAATAGACTATATACACTTGTTCTTGTATCGATCATTCCGTCGCAAGAATGACAAAGATGAAGATTACCAGCACGATGGCCTGGGTTATATGTGGGAGTTCTATTTTCAAATAGAAATCTCTCTCTTTATTCCACAACCGAGCAATGTGAAGTAGTGTCATCGCTAGTCGTGGTCTAGTGGTTAACGCTCTTACAGAGGTCCGCGATTCAAACATCTGCCCGGAGTCCGGCTAACCCCACAGGCTCCTCTTGACTTGTATTAGTCCTTCCAACAAAATGAGTGACAATGCCTCAAGTAAAACCACCAGCACTTCCGTCCAAATCCTCCTCTGTTCATTATTTAGTAAATACCTACCATCTAAAGCCGTAGAGTCTGAGTTATTGACATTTTCATTAAGTAAACTATAAATGAGTATAATATTGGTTGGGGTAACGTTGAAGAATAGTATTTGGGGGTCCTTAGTTTGAATCTCTGAGATGCTGATATGTATATGCAGTGTTATTCTTCTCAATGTTTAGTCAAATAGGCACACAAGTGGCCCCAGGACCTGTCAGCTGTTCATGGCAATCAGAGCCTTCACAAATACTTCAATGACTTCCATGTCGAACTTCTTACCATAGTTTGTTTATCTCATAGGGATATATGTTTATGTTTTCATCTTGTCTGTGTGACGGATATGGTTGCAGTAGTGCTGAGTAATTTTTAAACCAACTGATAGAACGTAAAAAAAACTTGGCATGAACACCAAGCCGCCAGAGTTAAAAACCTACCATCAAACTGCGAGAATATACTACATTTCCACATAATGTAATAATATGTCTCTATGCACAATAAGAACTCAATACACAACCACGAGAAAAGGCCCACGACAAACAGATTTCACAAGAACTGTATTACACTGTCCACTAAAAAGACTCAATTCTATCCATATTATTTTATCTTATTACCTTATGTAATTTTACAAGTAACTTTATATTCTATGTTTTATTTTATATGTTATATGTTATATCCCAGCAAACTAGAATTTGTGTTAACGAGAATTCGTTCTTAAAAAGCAGTGTCAACTGTATATTGAAATACCCGAGAGTTACAACCTGAAGATGGCATGAAAAGGAAAGCCGAAACGTGTAGTTGTCGTTATCACTTCACATATATATCATTTAGATACATATTTTATACAATAAGATTTTGTGTTAGAACGTCAAATTACGTATATTTTAAAAAGTACCAGTCATGATTTTGGAAAAGAACGCAACTTTAACGAAAGTAACTTTTATAGAATTTAAAATGAAAAAATATAGCCTGACATACATACATACATGCGTGCGTGCATGCGTGCGTACGTACATACATACCTACATAATACCTACACACATACACACGCACGCACGCACACACACACATACATACATAGTACGTACGTACGTACGTGTACACCTGTGAGTTTGATGGTGAAAATTAACGAGTCACCGAAATCAGATGTGTACAATTTTATAAACGCAGAATCTGCACACACTTCACATATAATATGACGCCTGTACAATCAACAGATTCTGCATTCAACGTTTCATACATTACGTATTAAAAACACTGCACATTTTAACTTTCAGGTTACATGCGTCAAATTTCAAACTGATTTTCGGAGGTTCTGGTAGCGATAAATATTTACACTACGGTAACCCGTGACGTAATGATCTGTAGTCTGGTACGCCCAAACCAGCAACTAGTGCTTCCATTTTCTACCCCAAAGACGGAACCAATAAATTACCACAGAACACTGGTACCAATATACTTAAGTACACATCATCCCAGACCAGAAAGACCACAATCCTAAACCTGAAGTATTCAAACGCTTTACCATTAAAATATGTATTTAATGGGCCGTCAGATTCTACAAATATTAATACAGGTAGTTTCTAGAAGTCCGCGATGTGGGTTTGAAATATCTGAATAAAGCATACATTATTAAGTTCCTTCCTGTACTTCTTGTTGCAGCAACAGAAAATACAAGAAAGTCACAACAGATGGCGACACAGAAATATCTTGTGCACTAAGAATATGTGTCAGAAGAATGTAGCTGATTTGAAAGGATTACAAAGTACAAGGCTTCTTTGTAATTACCACGTAGAAGGACAGTAATCTAACGATATATTGAAGTACATTTCAAATCAAAGCAAGCTGTAATTTAGTATCTGCGGCAAAGTGCATTCCACGTACAGTCAACAGACGGCCATGGAATTTCCAAGGAAGTGTCTTTCGAAAATATGTACATTTGGCCCATGAAACCCATTTCTTTAATTTCACTGAATACTGCATGAACAATTTCCGGTTAGATGAATCTGATCTACCAGAATAGCTACTTGTCTGATGCGGAACTTCTTGGCTTCTCCACTATACTTAACGATTTATAAACTGGATCTGAGCATGCAAATTACAACTGTCGCAATAACTGAGAAGCCCACTTCACAATGTGACGAATGTTGTGTCTTTTAATATCACATGTCACGGCTATATCCGGATCTGTGTCCCAGAGATATACAAACACAACTCCACTGTATCCGTCCTGTACACTTTCATGAAATGACTCTTGCTCAGTTAGAAGAGAAACAAGCGAGTGGGTTCCAAGGTGACACTCGACCGTTGTGCTGTTGATCATATATATATATATACATATATATACATAAAGGTAAAGTTTTCCCGTTACAGGCCCGGTGTGGCCCAGAGGGTGGGTAGAGGTATAGCTCTACTCTTCCATATATATATATATATATATACACAACAATATACAGTCGTACACAACAGTGTACAAAAGTCGATTAGGCGACCAGTTTCGGCTCTTTACAAGCATGACTGCAGGTAGTAAAAAAGAAATCTTCCTTGTTCTTCTTATAAAGGAAGATATTTTTTCCTAACTGCAGTCGTAAGTTTCATTGAATGGTTCTTGCAAGAGAACGTCTGACGATGGCTTGTAAAAAGCCGAAACATGTCGCCTAATCGACTTTTGTACAGTGTTGTGTATGACAGTGTACAGAGTGGGTTGTGAGCTTCACGAACTGCCCAAATTTTAAAACTATGCAAAATAAAAATCCCCGTGCAGTGTTTGCCGTAAACGAGCAATACCAGTAAGCCTTCAGACATTCCTCTGTCATGAATATTAATTCCAGCAGCAAACTTTGAGGTTGAACAAAACTTGGGATACACTGATACGACATTGTTTAGTCTTTGGCGTCGCCACAACACTTCGCCAGAACACACTGCCCCAAGTTCAGGGTAGAAGAACACCCGTCCACCCACCAGACTACACGGTGCCATACCCACAAAGACATAAATATGAATGTACCAATACAGGATCTGTTTCTTTCATTTTTTTTTCTTGTCTGACATCTTCTACCTATTCACTACACGCGCTGAAGGTTATTATTGCACGTGGTCACATTTAATGACACACACCACACTCGGTAGGACTCCTCGGGACGAGGAATCGACCTATCGCATGGATGTTTACCGGACTACACCTACTATTCACTAACGACAGACAAACATGTTGCCGGCGGGATTGGAACCCGCAACTCCAGCAACCAAGCAGCCGCACACCCACGCCTTAAACCACGCGGCCACCGGTATCGCCCAGCACCACATCTTATTACAGTTAAATTCGGTCACTATGTGAGACAATATAGTAACACCCATGCATAGATGGGAAACTAACAAGAAAGCTGTATCATAAAGAAATAGGAGCTGAGGTACACACGATGCATGTGGCTCAGACAGGGAACAGTGGTAAGTGAAGCTGGACGTTCAAAAAGAATAAAAAATTTCTTGACTACATAGGCAACTAGTAGCTTCTCAAGAAAGAATCCACTCCTGAGATAGACACAACTCCAGTGACATACCTTCATTCTGTACTTGGACTGAACAAAATAAGCCTAACAATGTTGTAGTTAGCTTTGGATAAAACAGAGTCAGCTTGCATTTCGTTTTTAAGACTGCTTCCTGAACATGTTGAACAGAATGATGCTTTCTTATAAATTAGAAGAAGCGAAGTAGACCAGGATGACTCAGATCGATACATCGACAGCTTTAGTACAAAGACAATAGGTACGGTGATAAAAGGAAGCAAACAGTAGAACCGAAACTGAAGCAGTACCACAGAAGGCCTTTATATTTCTCTGCAAAGTTACTCTTGCATCTGGCGTAGTGCCAGAACACAGTACTGCATTGAAAGTCACCTACCGCCTGCACTGTTTCCATGAGTAGCTTAAATCAGTGTAAGTTATGGACTTTACCCTGGTCTCATCCGATTAGTCTCAGCATGCAGTCGGAATGTATGAAGAAAGAAACCTCCCTTATATTTAACAAACTGAACATATAAATTTAGCAGGAACAGTCACAGGAGCCGGCCGTATTACCAAAATATATTCTCAGGGAACAAGGGGATCAGGGAAGGTTTTCTTACAACATAAACAACAATAGCAAAGAAACAAGCAAACAAATTTCCAAAAACAGCTATGTGCAAGATAACAAATTCATTAATAGATTCAAAGTCTAATACACTTGATTGCCAGAAGAGTAAATTAATCATTTCTGCTCAATAATATATACAGTTATTCCAAATATCTCTCTGTTGCTAAGACGATATCACTCATTATTAAACAACGACACTAACGCAGTTCATGCCGGCTTTAATTCGTATCATTTAAGCCTTCACAGGTAAGGGTCAAAGCATGAACATGGTGAAGTCTTCTTGGAGCTTGATTAGGCATCACGGACTGTGAGAAACTGACGGTATTGCTCTACTGATTCGTACTATACGGAGGTGACCGGACATTCGCGCGCCCCAACCACTTTAGCACCAGGGAAAACGTCCCACTACCCATAAGAGAGGAGGCTACAAGGCACTTTAACGGCTTCCATACCCATATTTCTCAGGAAACACAGACCCAAAAATATTTACTTCTTGATCATGTGGGTATGATATTTTGAAAATCTTAATTTATTCCCGTTTTAGGAGTTTTCTGAACAAGAAGCACAAAATTAAACGACAACAAGACGGTAGAGTCAGTCCGTCTGCATAACTGGTTATGTAGTCTTCGACATAAGCCGATCTCAGTGGCTGCGAGGTGTAAGGCGTGGGTCTGCGGCCGCTCGCTTGCTGAAATTACGAGTTTTAATCCCACCGTGGGCATGGATGTCTGTTGTGAGTGTTGTGTGTTGTCAGGCAGAGGTGTTTACGACGGGCAGATCACTCCAGTGTCGTACGTCCGGGTGTGATCTAGAAGCCCGATAATGAGGAAGCCCTTGCCCACTACAGGCTGTTGCGCCACGCCCCCCCCCCCAAAAAAAAAATTGTTTTGGCTGATCTGACTGAAGAGTCTTAGAGAGGTGAACAATACAAATTAGATGTGATGTCATGTATTCTGGCAGGCCTTCATCGACGTTTCAAATGAACCTATTCCGTCCCCGGGGTAGAAAAAACGCCATCCTATCCTGAAAACGGAGACACAGTTACGTTGTAAAACCCCAACAAATATAAATTATACGGAAGCAGGCTCTCTCAGCCTGCACGATTAATAACTTTAAGTTATCTCCATCTTCTAAATCCCTTGATCAAGGAAGGAGACATAACTACTATCCACAAGTTCTTCCAGTCTGGTATTACTTTAAAGACAAAGGTCCCTATGATATAGGCTTCATTCAACAGAATGTGCACAGACGTCCATGCCCACAGGGACTATTTTCCCTTCTTCATCTAACTGCATTACCAGCAACACAGCACTACATTTAACCATTCGTCACTTGCTTTCGGATACCTGAAGTTCGCTTTAGGGTAAGTACAAAGTTATTATAAAATTATCTTTCATTCTAACTTACAAAGGAGATTTCGACATATTAGCAAGTAAGAAAACACTTAGTACCAGTACTCTTGGTTGCAAATTTGCATGTAATTTACAAGGAATTATAATGCGAATCATTTCAAATAAGATGTGATATTGATGTTTCATGAAGACTATTTAAGAATGCAAATATATAGATTTAAAATCCCTTGAAAGCTATCTTAACCACATAAAGGAAATACAAAGTATAAATTAACAAATTACAGTTAACCACTGACTGCGACTAAAAAAAACAATTTCACTCAGACCGGACTAGCAGAGACGAAGTGGGATTTCGGTTTACTTTTGATCAGCATCAGCATATATAAAGATTCTGCTTGAAGTTCGTTTGGAACTCGAAAACAGAAAGGAACTTCTTTCAGCAACTGAAGGAAGGCAGACCATTAAACATTATCTCCTTACTCGCCCGTTAGATTCAAGAACTGTCACACTTTACAAAATAATTTACGTCATCGATATTTCTTGTCACAATGATCGCCACTTGAAAAGCTGAGAATACCATTACTGGATATCTCACTTACTTACATACTCCATGGAGCAGAGTCCTTCTTGAGAAGCTAGGCGGTTCTCAGCTATCAAGAAATTCCCCGAATTTTATGGAACCCGAAGATTCATTATCGCATTCACAAGTGCCCGCCACCTGTCCCTATTCTCGGCCAGGTCGATCCAGTCCATACCTCCACATCCCACTTCCTGAAGATCCAACATATTATCCTCCCATCTAAGCCTGGGTCTCCCAAGTGGTCTCTTTCCCCCAGGTTTCGCCACCAAAACACTGTTAGCGCCTCTCCTTTCCCCCCATACGCGCTACATAACCCGCCCATCTTATTCTTCTCAATTTTATCACCCTAACAATATTGTGTGAGGAGCACACGTCATTAAGCTCCTTACTATGTAGTTTTCTCCACTCCCCTGTTACCTCGTACCTCTCAGGCCCAAATAGTCTCCACGGCATCCCATTCTCAAACAGCCTCAGCCTACGTTCCTCCCTCAACGTGAGCGACCAAGTTGCACATCCTTACAAAACAAATGGCAAAATTGTAGTTCTGTATAACTTGAACTTTAAATTTTAGGATAGCAAAATGGAAGACAAACGACTCTGCACTCAATGATAGCAAGCATTACCTGGCTTCAATCTGCTCAGTTACTGGGTAAAATTAAATTAAATCTTCAGGAAATAAGTGGAGGTGGGACTTGGAGGGAACCGGCTCAGGATCGTAAGCAATGGCGGGAATTGTTAGTAACAGCGTTGATCCTTCGGGTTCTGATATCAGAAGGGGAGCAATTTAGTTCGGTTGGCTAACTTTTACAAGTGTTTGATCCAGATGTGTCGTGTTCTGTAATGACAGTAGAATGACGTCCAGGCTTCAGACCAAATTCGAATTATTCTTATCAACCAAACGTTTGGATTAAATTAATATATCAATATAACTTCGAAGGATAAAATTAATACACATCACATAAGATTTAATTCATGTCTCACAGATAATACAATTAGTTTTCTTTAGACTAGTTGCTGAATGTTTACTGTTTATTGTAAGAGAAGGAAAGCCGGACTGGTTGGTGTTGTGCCAGACGTTACGTACAAAAACCAGCAGGCTCTAGCAGTTCATTAAATTCTTCTATAGTTATTCGAAAAAGTATACAAAAAAGTTAATTAAACAAATACAACCAGATAATTTTACCCAACGTATAAAGTGAGTGTGAAGTAGTCTAAACACAACTATATTTTGGTATTTATAGCTAGCGATGACGGGTAGCTATCAGCAACTACATGTTTTGGCCATCATGGTGGTCATCATCAGGTTGTACACATTAAAGCAGATAAACTAGTAGAATGTGCAGTGTCAGGTAGCTTGATGTCGAGATCTCGAACACTTTAACATTCATTAATCTTACCGATTTTTTGGTTATGGCTAGTAATAGTACTATGAGTATTCTAGAGGCGTGGAGTTTCGGACTCTGGCTCGCCTGACTCCGAAAGCTAATTAAACTGTTAACTCAGCAGCACAGTGTACTTAAATCGAAATAATTCCTTTCTTGTTTACGAGTATGAAGAATCAACAGTCACATAATAACAAATTTTAAAACAGCATGGGTATGCTACACTAATTTAACATCCAAGTATTCTAAAAAGAAGAAAAAAATGAAAAAGGGTTCATATTACTATCTAACATTAATTAATTTAAGGCGGTATTGAGATATTCATGCGCACGATACAATAGACAGCTAAAGTTAAATATGTTTTAGAGTAAAGTTTAATTTGTAAACATATAAATGGCACTCCATAGCAAATTTTCAGCTGCAGTACATCTAGCAGACGGATAATTTGTGCGTGATACACAGAACATAATAGCCGAACATCTAGTTCAAATTCCATGCAAGCCGCTATTTAGTGTATGCGAAGCAGGGCATGTTGTAAATCCCAGTTTGACAAAATTGGTGTTCGCCAGTGCAGCTGTCTTCAACCAAAATCGAAAAAAAAACGCCACAAGCTGTCATGTTTCAGGTGTTTAGGACCATTTTTCACATACACGTCACTCATTCCACGCAATCAGATGTTATGCTTGGGGGAAACCAAATTTCGCTTTTGACATTTTTCATTGACACTAAATTTTTAGTAAGTTGGTCTAATAACCTCTTGACCCCAAGCTGTAGGTAATATTTATAGCTTTTTTCCCTGTGGGCATTTTGTTCCCAGTGATATTCAGTTAATTAAACCAACAAGGATTCTGCAATGTCCTGTAAGAAGAAATGGTCAACTAACGATAGAAAACGACGCTCTTCCGTTGCCTCACGAATAACGCAAGCCTAAAACATGCATGTCAGAAATGTCACTTCCGCGCCCCCAAAACCTGCCCCGACGCCACATGTGGGAGGGAACGCCCTATCAGTCAGTCACCATACAGTAAGTGCCATAGCCATACTACCAAAAAGAGTGCCTGTTTACTGACGTCGCGGCAGACACAAGTGACATGTTGTATATGATAATGATGTCTGTGATTATGACGATAATTATAATAATAATAACAACAATAATAATACGTGAGCAACATAGCAGCAAACTATGAAGTCAAGGAACTACAGAAAACAGCCATATTGGGCACTGCACACACATTTCGGAAAGAACTAATATAAAAGTACAATAAATTCAACACTGGAATTAACGATAAAAGCACCATGAATAGTAAGAATAGAATATTCTGTATTCCCTAGGGACATGGTTTGTCTCAGGAATCTAAGTATAAAGACCGTGCATAAAGGAGATGATAATGATGATGATGGTGATGATAATAATAATAATAATAATAATAATAAAATCACAGCTTCCCACAGTTTCACACTTTCAGTATTTCCTACTTCCTTGCTCGTCGGAGCGGGTACCAGTTAAGTCCTTGAAGACCGAATCCGTGCATCCACCGACGCCTAGCATCTCGAATTCCTACGCAAGCCACCTGCCATAATTGATTAGCAGCATTCATACTTGTGGTTGGGTATAATAAGGTGACAAGGATAGGAATGAGTTTGGTCGACAGCAGCGGATCTCGAAAGTTTGATCTCTGATGATAGCAACAACATAGAGAAATCTCCAAAATTATTATCAGAAATACGTACTGTCCAGAAGGGATGGCCAGTATCTGAAAACCCAGTAAACACTAATCACGAATAATTCATCAAGAGGATGGCTTCTGTCGTGCCGGGGATAAAGCTTGAGAAACTGCCGTGCATCACCACAGCCACAGAGGGCTTGGGAAAGAAACTTTTATAACAACTCCCTGAAAGTCGCCTCTGAATGCGTTTCATATTGTTGGCATTAGTAGAAGCATAAGAATTCCAAACAATAGAACATAATCAACTTTAGACCTAGCGAAGGTAGAACATAACGGTAAAAACAAATGGTAGAAAAAGAAAACATATTATGAACACTGCCCAGCTTTTTAATCCACTTACAACATAAACATCGTGATGAAAAATGCACTTTCAAACAATAAGTACTCCCAGATATCTGTCGGAATCAGCAAGGATCATGCAAGAACTATTAATATAGTATTCAGTTCGCCGACTCCAGTGGTCGCGCAATCTAAGGTATAGGTCTGCGGCCGCGTGCTTGCTGGGATTGCGGGTTCGAATCCTGTCTAGAGAATTGATACCTGCCTTGTGAACCACGTGTGCTGTCAAGTAGATGTTCCGGCGACGTGCCGATCAATCCTCCAGAGGAGCCCCACCGAGTGTGTTGTGTCTGAGTGTGATCGTGAAGCCTCGACAATGACGAGGCACTGGCCCACAAGGGGCTGTACGGCCATGGAAACAGTTAAAACATTTACACAGTTCAAGGTGCTAGTTTTCCTACACAAGCGTAATAACTCTGGTTTTACTAACGTTCAATTGCATGTAAATAGCAGCGCGCCAACCTTTTCTGCATTCTTTACCAGACTGTAGCAGAGTACAATGGTTAGTTGAGTTGAAAACAGGAAAAAGTAAGTAATAAGCAAAAACGAGGTACCTGATGTAAGTAACAGCATTAAGACTGAGGCTAACAGATATTTTGAAACCCAAAGGTCGCAGCGGAAATCCTTGTGGAATACTAGACAGTACTGAAAAAAATTATTAAGTTACTAGAAATTAGATTAACAAGAACGCCATTTGCTTAAGAAGCTACGCAATCTGTTCACAAAACCACAGGAAAGCCATAACAAGCCAAGTCTATGGACAGGAACAGCATAAGGACTAAGGCCGACGCCCATGCTAAAATCAAAATAAACGGCACAAACTCGATGCTGAGAACTACTTACGGGGAGAATAATGTCAAGATACCAAATTGTGTAGTGTATATTTAAACTCAACAAACCCATGTTTACAAGGATTTAATTGAAGCTTAAAATAACACATAAAATTATGGATATCAAATTCCTGTACTCTTTTCGAAAATACAAAGATTAAGATATACAGAACTATAATTTTGCCTGTTGTTTTGTATTGATGTAAAACTTGATCGCTCATATTGAGGAAGGAACGTAGGCTGAGGGTGTTTGAGAAAAGGGTACTGAGGAGAATATTTGCGCCTTAGAGGCACGAGGTAACAAGTTAGTGGAGAGTAGAAAACTACATAACGAGGAGCTCAGTGACCTGTACTCCTCACCAAACGTTGTTCGGATGATCAAATCGTGAAGAATGAGACGGGCGGGGCATATGGCACGTATTGGGGAGAGGAGAGGTGTATACTGGGTTTTGGTGGGGAAACTTGAGGGAAAGAGAACACTTGGAAGACCCAGGCATAGATGGGAGGGTGATATTAGTATAAATCTTCAGGAAGTGGGATAAGGGGGTATGGACTGGATCGAGCTGGCTCAGAATACGGACAGGTGGTGGGCACTTGTGATGCAGTAATGAACCTACGTGTTCCATAGAATGCGGGGAATTTGACTAGCTGAGAACCGATTAGTTTCTAGAGAATGACTCTGCTCCATGGAGTAAGTAAGTACGTAAGTACTTATTCCGAAGACAGGACTGCAATTGCTAACATAAGCATTGTTGACAATAATTACTATTGGATACCTACGTTGTATTCGTGTTGGGCATACCTACAGGATGGCCATGAAGGAAAGCGCTTCTCGATATTAAAACAGACGCTCACCTATCCAATATATACCTCAGCTTTCATGGAACCCCAAGGTTCATAACCGTGTGGGTGGGATCTAAGAGCTAGTCTGGGCTCCGCAGAGAAGTCAAAAATCTGTGTCCTCTTCTCGATAACCCACCCATTCAATTAGCAGCATAATTACTATACCGAGTCAAGGCGGTGCAAATGGTCGGAAGCACGGTCGCCTGCCTGTCACCGCTGAAAAACGGGTTTGATCCCGGGCCAGTCCAAGGTGGATTTGCGGACAGTTTTTTCTCCCTATACTTCGGGTTTCTCCTGTGGTGATCATGCCACTCACGCTCCAGACTCACATTTCATTCATCTACCAGCGATGTTATGTACAGGGGTGCTGATAAGTCCTTAGCCCGACTAGGAAGGAAACAAGCTAATGTTCCTGTCATAATGGCGTGAATTTCCCTCCGCGCCTTGCCTTGCAGAAAAGAAAAACTTGATGACAGCTCGCGTCTCTATGTTGTTGAAATAGCGCGCGTCCCTGACATGCTTCCGAGCTTGTTTCCTTCATGGTCGGGCTAAGGAATTATCAGCACCCCGGTACAAGACTACAGCTTGATCTTAGAAATACATACGGTCGTTCAACAAACCGCCGTCTCTCTCACTGACTAACCACTACTAACTGTATCTTGTACTGCGGCTCAGTACAACGCTGAGTGCCAATATCTCAGGCACTGCACCGTTTGCCTAAAACAGATTCAACATCGTGCTCTTAATCCAGTCTACAGGGCTGACTTGCTCTTAATGGGGAAAGTCCCGATGGACAGAATAGTTTTGGTGGTAAAAATTCCACAGAATGCAAATAAAAGACAGGAGAGGATACATGACCTGAAGTGAGATAATATGAACCTCGAATGGGGTTTAATTTAAAGCAGCCCTACGGCACATACGTTATATTTGAACATGACGAGTATTTGTTCTTGCTTTATCCAATGAAAGCTATATGGGGTAAAATGAGGTAGAGTGGGTGTCAGAATTGTGTGGTATAAGGGGATGATGGTGGGATGGGAGCAATTCCTGTTAACAGGGAGCGGACACTGCCCTAACGAAAATACGGTGTATGTTCTGGGAATGCAAAATTAGGCAGTTGCAGTAGGATGATGATACCCTTGTCGTTAGATACCTCGACGACACGTACTGGACATCAGCACCTCCCTGCGGAAAAACACGCCTGTGGTCACGGCGAATGCGGAATGCGGTTTAGGGAAATAGCACTGTATTTGCTATTCTGTCAGGAAAGCCACGGAGAGATTTTCAAATTTTGTTTTTTTCCTCACGTGAATATAAAACCCCAGACTATACTATTTTATAAATACGGAGTAGTGTTTTCAGAAATTAATGTACAGTTGAACAATGAAATAAATCTTCTGTCTTGGATGTTACAGTCTCCTGGAATACGAAGTCGTGGATTTTGGTAGATGTCCTTGTTGCCAACTTTCCGACGAGATCTTTTTCATCCTCCTGCCTCAACTTTCGAAAGATTTTAGCACCGTTTCCCCCCCCCCACCCCCCACCCCGCCCCGGAAGGTTGGTACTCACTGCAGGGCGTAACGTCTCAGAAGCTGTAATTTTCGTACCTACCACCCTGAGAGGGTCTTTCCTTGGGGTAAAAATAGCCGGGGCGTGACGCTGACCCCTCACCCCCTTCTAGTGCCGTGGTCAAGAAAGAGTAGATCTATACCTCTACTCCCCCTATGGGCCATACGGCCTGTACAGAACCTCAGTGCCTGTATAAGGGTGCACTTTACCTTTTACCTCTATCACCCTGAGAACTTCAGTCTCACAATCTTGCGTGTGATACACCTCATGATGAAAATAGTAGCCTATAATGACGATGTTAGGTGAATTGACCGACTTCTTGTCGTTCAGTGGTGAAGCGTTGTAAGTCACAGGATTAAGATTAGGATCGGAAGGAGACGTTTCGGAAGTGAATTGATTTCCGTCTTCAGGTGCCACAGTGCGGACGTTCCGACTGAATTGAATTATTTATTGAGCCAAAGAATCATGAGAATCCCCACCTTCATTTGAAAATAGAAACATATCCAGTTTGCGAAACATTATCTTGTGTTTTGGATACCGGACCAAGTTTCAAAATCTTTTTTTACGATACAATTTTGGTGCTGAAGATCAGTGACAACACCTCAGATAAATACCAAGGAGACTGACTACAGGCTGGACGGTCCGGGATCGAATCCCGGTGGGGGCGAGATTTTTCCGCTCGTCCAGACCGGCCCTGGGGCCCACCCAGCCTCCTGTACAATGGGTACAGGGTCTTTCCCAAGGGTAGAGGCGGCCGGGGCGTGGGGCTGACCCCCACCCCATCTAGTGTCGAGGTCCTAGAAAGAGTAGAGCTATACCTGTACTCACCCTAAAGGTCTTCGTGGCCTACAAACGGGTGAAACGTAAAATAACACCAAGGAGCCAGATTAATCCATTTCATGCCCCCATCCAACGTCTTGAAGATACAATTTAATACTGTCCTCCAATCTACGTCTAGTTCTTCGAAGTGGTCTCTTTCCCACAAGTTTCTCGACCAAATCCCTGTGTGCATCTCTCCACACTCCCATACATGCCACATTCCCTGCCTAACGCATTCTCCTTGAATTTAACAAATGAAGGCTTAATCGAACTGAATTCGCTGATTTGATGGGAAGGTTACTGTAACTTCATTACTTTGCGAACCGCAATGTAAATTACATATTCTGGTTATCTTGTTTTGTAACAGTATGTTAAGGACGTTTCGTAAATACAGTTTACTAATGTCAGTACGGCACAATTATAGAATATTAAATCATACTCTAAAATTAAAAGGTCTCAATGCTGAAAGAATCAAAGTAACCTTATGGAAACTTCTCGCAGCACAATTTTGTAACCGCCTGCTAAACAGTACATAAAACAGTCCAGCAACCAAGCTACATAAATACCGTCAGATGCGTTCAAAATGGATTCATTATTTACTTAGCACTCTCCAAGATACGCTTGGGACATGCAACTTAGGCGTACAGGCCTTCTATGGGGGGGAGAGGGGATGGCGGGCTTTTTCCAATGGCGTTATAGTAATGGAAGGGCATCCCTGCTCCTGAACGCATCAATAGATAATGGGGTGCTGATAAGTCCTTAGACCAACCAGGAAGGAAACAAGCTCGGAAGCATGTCAGGGACGTGCGCGATTTCAACAACATCGAGACGCGAGCTGTCATCAAGTTTTTTTCTTTTTGCGAGGCAAGGCGCCGAAGGAAATTCACGCCATTCTGACAGAAACATTAGCTTGTTTCCTTGCTGGTCGGGCTAAGTACTATCAGCACGCCTGTATAAAAGCAATACCTATACAGGCCTGGAGAAGCCCTGAGGGATCTAGGAGGTTGAGGGTCCTAGAATTTCGAGACAGTCGCTACATGAAGGTAGAAGCATGCCAGTCATACGTACCGGCCGCCTTGACCCTTAGGAAACATTCCTGGTATTCATTTCTGTTAGAGGCTGAGTCGACACCAGGGTCATAGTGCGGCCGGAAGGATGAAGTCAATGAAAAATGCCAATGACCGCATCGGGAATCGAACCCGTGACCTTCCAACTTATAGCGCATTAACTCAACTAACTGCGCCTCCCTATCAATAGACATATCTTATCATATACTAGTACAGTGAAACCTGTCTTAAATGGAACCTGGGCATAACGGAAACCTGTCTTTAGCGGTAAATTTTTACAGATCCGACGATCCCTATTTCTAGAACCTGTATGAAATGAAACCTGCCTACAACGAAAAAAAATTCGGGCCGTTGCGTTTCTGTTATTGGAAGGTTTACACATATAAACTACCTTGATTATGTAGTCAAGAAAGGATGATTATGTAAGCCTAATTCAATAATCATCATCATCAACAACAACAACAACAACAGCAGCAGCAGCAGCAGCAACAACAACAACAACAACACAACAAGTTATGAGATAGGCCCCGTTCCAATCATTCACATGGATTTGCTAAAAAAAATCAGAGAAGAGAAAAATCCAGCTAGTATTTTTCAGGAAATAGTTGGTACGGCGTTATTAAATAATCTATGTACCAGCTTATCACGGCGGAATCTTGCTGACGCAAAACAAAAGAAAACTTTCAATTACATGCGTAAATGTTTCACGACAGGCACTCCATTCTCACTCCGATACATATTCATGGATTTATCCACAGCCAATAATTTAATACAATCGACAAATACTGGATGAACCAAAAAACAAAATGTATTGCCATCTATTACAGCGCAGTCAAAGTGCAACGGCTTTCCAAGTGAACAAAGTAAATTCCATTTGAAGGCAAAACCAGTTTCAGCCCCATTTGATGTGCCAAAACCAAATGTGGTTTTGGTTATGTACTGGGCTTTTGTACACAGAAAGCATTTCGAATGGTAAACACGCGTCAAAGCAAGAAGCAAAACACACTGCTTTTATACTAAATTGTGGGAAAACTCGAAATCACAAACTGAAAGACAGCCGGAATTTTTACACCTGATTTATTCTTTGCTTTTCATAAGCTGGGTAGCTCGGTCAGTGTAGTGATTAGGCTACGGTCAGGACGAAAGGAAAATCGCTGCTTATTACCTATGAGGTGTGGAGATTTTTCTTATCCCCATAGACTTCAGACCGCCCCTGCGTGCCACACAACCTGTTAAACAGTGGGTAAAGGAGGTTCTTCATCCGAGGATAAAACGGTTGGGTTGTGACACTAGCTAATCACCTAAATCTAGTGCAAAACCTTAGGAAGTACCAGAGCAATGTCTCCAAAACATCGCTACAGCCATCCGTTGAAACTGCCCGACCTACAACATATACTGCTTCTCTCTAACGACGGTTCTTCACTGCATCAGGATCGAGTGTTCCGCATGCGCTCAAGATAATGTAATAAAGGACACGTTCGTCGTTACAGCTGTGGGCTGTATTAGACTTAATTAGATTTGCTACAAATGCCTTCCTGGACAATGGAGCAGACACTGTACAGCTGTAATAATAGCTAACCTTTTTGGCAGAGAGAAATATTTCTGTACAAAAACATACAGTTTCACCTTTTTATCCCATACGCTAGACAGTTAGGTAAATAAAAGTCTTACGTACACAAGAGTGACCGCTTGAAGCTGAATGGTTCTGAGCTATATTTCATTCATGCGTCCAATTCCTAACTTTTACTCACCTTGCCCCACCATAATAAAATCACCCCTACTTGAAGACAGAAGAAATAGAATTCTCCGAAACGTTAGTATCTATCTACCAGGACTAAGGCTTTATTGTCTACAGACTTAGTATTCATTACGATATTTTTCAACCGACATGGCCATCCTCAGCCAATACAAAATAAATAAAAACTACTTTGAAGGATATTAGCAACATAAAGTTCTCTATAAAAAAAAAAAAGAAACCACAACTTTACATAAATGATAACATACATTTAAATTTATGTTTTCGATATATATTTTGATTTTTTGACGTTTTGCTAACCGTGCACCTCAGTATATTTATCTCAGTAATTAACCAACTTGATGCACAAAAGTTTGTTTTACAACAAGTTTATTTCATGCCTCTACATGTTTCGAGCATATGTGCTCGAAACATGTAGAGGCATGAAATAAACTTATTGTAAAACAAATATTTTGTGCATCAAGTTGGTTAATTACTGAGATAAATATATTTTGAAGTTGTACGTATTCCAGTTGTTTTGAGGTTCCATCGTTTACGGTTATCTTATGTAAATTACTTGATTACGGTATATAATTTTACCTTTGAAGATTTTGTAGAGTAGATTCATGGTTTCAAGTTTTCTTTTCTTGTGTACAGATTTGTTACAGGATTAGTAATATACAGCAACTTTGTAATTTGTAGGTTATGAGCTTCTCTTTATGGTGAAATGTTTTTAATAATCCTTGCTTTTTATGTTAGAAACTGATGGCTTGCAATCCACCAGTTTCTACATAATAAAAAAAGTGTCCAACTACACACACACACATATATATATATACGTAGGTTATTCGGAAAGTAAGTACCGTCTGCGCGGATCCCTCGCACATCCTCGAGACTGTCACTTCGCGCATGTGCAGTGACTTCCTCTATCAATTGGGAAGCCACAGACGCCATTTCGTGAAATTCGTGTTATGTTTATGTTTGTTCCTTGCGTTAAACATGTTTAAGACAATTGAAGGGGCTGCCGACTGTGATATACCGTCTGTAATTCGTTTCTTGAACGCTAGGAATGTGCTACCAAGTGAGAGTCAACACCAGATCTGTCAAGTGTATGGTGACAATGCGATGAGTGATGGCATGGTTAGGAAATGGGTTCGAGTGTTCAATGAAGGAAGAGAGAACGTGCACGATGAGGCGCGAAGTGCGCGTCCATCTTTGGTGAATGATGATTTGGTGCGTAAGGTCAACGAAAGAGTGCGTGACGACAGACGTTTCACAATTTCTGATCTGTCCCTGCACTTTCCTCAGATTTCAAGGAATCTACTCCATGACACTGTCAGTAGTCATTTGGGTCGCTGACGGCCGCATTCTATGAGGAGGGTATACAAAAACTTGTGCCCCGCTACGATAAGTGCCTCAATAATTGCGGCGAATATGTGGAAACATCGTTTGAAGAATGTAGAATCTGATAACAATAACATTTTATACGAAACATTAATCGATTTTTTACAGCGAAACGGTACTTACTTTCTGAATAAGCCTCGTATATACAAACACATACACACAATAAATCCGCATTTTATGTCTTCAAAACTAGATCACAGTCTAGTCACATATAAATCCCAAGAATTTTATATACATAAACACACTTTCTATGTGTGTGTATTGAAAGTGAAATGTCTTCATTTTGAGAAGGTCAGCATGAATTATCTAACTCTATTCTGGACAATATCACACTTATAGATCCAAGCATGTGGGGCTTCAACAGAATGTTTACTGTTTACTGTTCTACGTTGACGGTCACCGATTGAATAAAATAAATTGCAGTCAGTCGGTATACATAGCTGTATCATATTATCAGCCCGGGCACCAGGCAAATGATTTACTGTACTGAGGCATCGACAGCATTTTTCACGTTCATCCTAGTAAATTCTCGTTATACCTCATTTTTTACCTTCCTCGGTAGCCCTCTCTTTCTTATTCTCATTTGTTTCTCTCTTTTGTCGAAGCTTTCATTCTTTTCGCTCTCAACAATATATCCTGAACACTGCCAACATCCGCTTTCAATTTCTGAAAATTCTTCCAGACTTTGCCAGTAATCCCGCATTCCATCACGAGTTTCTATTCCCACAAAATCCATTTTACTAAGCATATGCAGTTCCTGCACTCAACATACACGGACGTCACTTGATATAAAAAGAAGGACACAAAATTAAATACTGGAAAACAAACAGCTTGATAAAATCAGATCATATTGTAATTCATATAATCCCTGAACCGTACATTATTCGAATATATACAATAATTGTACCTACAACCGCACATAAGTATACTGAAATTATTTTAATTTTCTTGCTTGTAAAATTACATTGAAATTTGTTTCGATGTAATTTTACAAGCAAGAAAATTAAAATAATTTCAATATACTTATGTGCGTTTGTAGGTACAATTATTGTATATATTCGAATAATGTACGGTTCAGGGATTTGGTCCAAAAATCTTATATAAAGAGACCACTTGGTAGACTAACACGTAGACAGGAGGATAATATTCAAGTGACAATTATGAAACAGAAGGGTAAGGGCCTCGATACACATTTGCAAACATAGTAACAGAACTGCGTGTTTCAGTAAACATTGGGAATTTCGTCAATGTCTTACCAGCTGTTAACTTCTGAAAGATTTTGCTATGTAGAATTACGTAAGTAAATAACAGGGATCGCGAATTGGAAGAACACATATAACGTTTCAATTCCCGTTCATAACGTCATGGTAATTCCATCTGTTATTTCCTCTGTAACTGTGACAAACATAGAAACAATACGTAATCAGCAGCATCAGAATTGTCGAATAAAGGTAACATCTGCACTCTAATTACCTATAAATAAACAAAAATAAATATGTCTAATTCGTTATAAGGCACACTAAAATTCTTGCTTTGTTTGCAAACCTATAAACCAGCAATTGTGGATCTCAACTTATGTAATGATGGTGACTCAGGCGTACAATTTTGACCTTGGTTGAGCTTTCGCCCGGGATAGACAGACCGATATGTCTCTATCATTTATAACCGATGTATTTCAGTTACAGCTACGCGTACCGTACGTGCAATCGTCTTATACTTGGGAATTGACTCTATTATGTAGTACAGATTTTCTGTGTTCTACCTTGCCAGATTTGTGCACAAATTTATCTTCAGGCTGTTATAAACAAAACAACCAAAAAACGGCGCCAGTCACAGACAGGGACGACTTTAAGAGAAACTATTTTTTTCAGCCAGCTTTCTTTGGAGTTACTGAAACCTCAACAATAATACAAAGGGCAAAGATAAATTCCTGAATACACAATAGTACTTAACGCAAAAAAGTATTAAATTCATTCTGTCTTTTTAATCCAATCAGTTCGTCGTTCACCAAGCCGCATATAATAAGTAAGCACGACTAGAATTTTAGTCTTTTAAAGCAAAACACTTAGTATATGTACTACCCGCTGTAAGATAAACACTGTGCTGTTTACTCAGACTGCACGTACTAATCTACTCACAATAAATATCGATTATTTTTAAAGCAGCATTAAGCGTTCGGTCTCCGCAATTGAACCTTGCGTTTACTGTAAAGTAGGAACTGACTCGTTAAAAATATCAGTTAATTTCATGCATGAGATGGTTAAATGCGCGCTCTTAAATTCCTGCCAGCTCTCTACGTATGCCATATGTTGTGAATCGTGCAAATGTTGTACAAATCTCTCTGGAGAATACGCAGCTACGTACGTACACAAAGAAAGAATTTCTCGCCCTATGTAACGTGGATTGATTACAGTGAACACAAGTACTGGCGGGGATACGACGACAATAGCAATGCAGGATACGAGGCTGGAAGAAAATATGTCAAAACACACTAAACATACACTCGGAGATTTATTTTTGGCCACCAAGTAAAGGGTATGGCACCCTGTGGCGCACTTGATTGAGGTACTGCGCTACAAGCCGAAAGGTTGCGGGTTCGATTCCCGATGGTGTCAAAGGAATTATTCATTCACATAATCCTTCAGGCCACACTATGGCCCTGGGGTCGACTCAGCCTCTAACAGAAATGAGTACCAGGAATATTTCCTGGGGGGTAAAGGCAGCCGGTGCGTAAGGCTGCCAACCTTGCCACCTTCAGGTGCCGATTGTCTAGATATCTGGCAGGCTCAACCTCATGGAACCTTCAGGGCCTGTCTAGGCCTGCAATGGGAATGCTTTACCTTCGCTAAGTAAAGTGACCCTTAAAAGGCAATTTTAAATTTGGAATAAAAATGGCTCGATGAAAGTTAGCGGACGTTTACAACAGATACCGAGTTTTAATCAAATTATTTAACAGGCTCGTATCTAACAAATTTACGTCTCTGCTTCCTGAGATGTTTAGTGAAGTAGTAAGTTATTTAGTTAGTCGGTTAGTAATTACGTTAGCCAGACGCAGTCACATCTCAGATGGTATGACTGTACAAAAGTATTCCGAACTGGCTGTCATTAAGATAAATCAGCAATGCACAAACCCCACCCACGTTTCATTCCAAAATTGTGCCGTAACTCTGCAGGGTTGACAGTCAATAATTTGCCATAGGACGACTCGACAGTGGAGTCATCTGTCCTACGTAACAATATAACTCAAAGTCGCTTACGGAGGTATAAACAAAACTTTCGAAGTTCCGTAACAACAAAAACAATAGTTTGTTATATTAATTCTACTAGCAAGGTTACCGACTGTTCATAAGCCGAATGAGCAAGAAGCACTTTCAATTTTATGTTTATGGTTCCGTGCATCTATTAATAATTGTCCAACGAGATGCAACACAAAGCAGTCTCAAATTTTGACGTTTTGCTGACCGTGCATCTCAGTATATTTATCTCAGTAATTAACCGACTTGATGCACAAAATTTTTGTTTCACAATAAGTTTATTTCATGCCCCTACATGTTTCGAGCACATGTGCTCATCATCAGGAGGTAAAAATTGCATTACACAGCCTCTGGTATCATCACACCTATAGGTGTTATGTAGAGGCACGAAATAAACTTATTGTGAAACAAAAATTTTGTGCATCAAGTCGGTTAATTACTGAGATAAACAAAGCAGTCCATTTATTATTCTGCAATTTCACTCTACATGTTTCGGGTGTCAACCACATCCATCAACAGTAGTACACAGAATTGTAACTACAGCCTCCGGTACTGGTCAGCTACCTCCCTTCATCGTGGCCAAGCTAGCTTGGCCAAGTTGAAGGGAGGTAGCTGCACAAAAAAGTATGACCAGTACCGGAGGCTGTAGTTACAGTTTTGTGTACTCCTGATGATGGGTGTGGTTGACACCCGAAACATGTAGAGAGAACTTGCAGAGTAATAAATAGACTGCTTTGTGTTGCATCTCGTTGGACAATTATTAATATACGTACCTTAAAATTAATCTCTTATCAAGATAAAGCAACCCCAAATACATCGCTATATTCATTAAGCCGGATTCAACTGCAGGAACAACAACAGACGCTGAGAGAGCGCGCTGTATGCACTGCGCCTGTTGTGGTTGCCACCTGCCCGCAGACTGGCTCTCCTAACTGAGATTTAATGAGTTTTTTCCTCAATCTTTTCACGAAATTTCCAGAATAAAATTACCTCCTATGAGGGCACAACTGCTTCCAGCTGCATTCTCAGTAATTCACTGTTCAATAATCCAACCCTCTAGACCGGGTGTTACTTAGAGGAAAAGACAGGACGTTTCGTAGGTAACAGTCCCTTCATATGGGCTCGTAGACTACCTGACAGTGGCCGTACAACTTGGCCGAAACATGTAGCAGTGTGGTAAATATATGAACATATAACAATTACGTAAACAACAGTCGACACAACGAAGTGTAAATGTGTTTATTGGTGCAAAATGTTTCGGCATTTTAACAGATCATCGTCAGGCTAAATACATGTGTGCGTAAAACACAAAAAGGAATACTTGAAGGCTGCATTATTCGGTCCTTATACTTCGTGACTGATTTGATCAAAACTCCAGGATGAGGATTCCTAAATTTATAATTTTTACAGTCATTTACTAACAACCAGGAGAAGTCGAAAGAAAACAGAAGAATTTTATTTACAGATATATCATAACATATATCTTGTGGTTTATCATAAAGAAGCCAACGGACACGAACTGTAATTTGTCAGAATGTCATAAATATAAATTACTGGTGGAGCACAGTAAATCGAAACGTTTGTAATTTCAACAGACACTGTACTTAACCTAAAGACTGTACACTGAAAACAGATCGTCCTGAAGCCTTGTAAGAAAGTTTCGCTCTCTTCGTCAAAAGGTAACGCTATTACAACGCTTAGTTTGAGAAGTTACACGACCATAAATCATCTTACTGAGTCAAGTGTCTAACGTAGCACTCGCCTTCACAGCTTTCTAATATCTTAATCTGGCCCAAGCTTAAGACAAGATGAAGTTCGGAGTAACGACTGTGCAGGAACCGTATTATTTCAGGTTCGTTTATTTGTGATGCTGACCCTTGAAGTGGCTCCCCTCTGGCCCTGGCTGCCAGATTGAACCATCAGCCGCTGTCCAGTTTGATTTCTCTTCAGCAGGGGATTTCCACCTCCACCTTGCTTGTTCTTAGGGGAAGCCCCGTGACATTTATTCTGTTGCAAGATAATAATGGAAAAAAGTTGACGTCTGTGGACATTTCCACCCAAGACTTTGGTAAACCAACAACAATTTGAGAGTTTTTGTTCACTGTGTAAAGAGAATTAGACCATAGGTTGTACTAAATTGAAAGCTAACAGTAAAATATAGAGTTCGCGATTTAGCCACCGGAGAGAAAAAGGATTGCTTTTCTAGTATATTATGAAATATTATAAAATAAATCAAAGTCCCATATAAATACCGAAGATTACTAAGTTTCGTTAGAGAAACGGCGTTCGGAACGTGAAGATAATATTCGCCTGAATTAGGTCACAACGGACCCAGAGAAATGCTTCCCAGTTCTGCATTCATCAACCACCACATCTTTCGAACAACATCAACGACGAACAGCCACAAAACTCACACCACTACCGGGTACAGCTACATACAGTCTACAGGACAGTGTAAAGTCTATTGAAATTTCAACAGGTAATTGCCAACCAAAAACTTCACAAAAAAAAATACAGTCGAACCCGGTTAAAACGATATCGATTAATGTGACACCTCGTCTATAGCGTCAGATACTCTGTGACACTAATTAATTCCTCACTGTTAACCATAACGTTATGCTCCTCAGAACACAATTTTTTATGACGACAAAAAATATTCAGTCCCTTCACGACGCCATATCTGAGTTCGACTCTACAATCTCTCCATAAATAGAAAATGGAACGAAAGCTACAGATGCTGAAGTTGACAGACGAACAGTATGATGTTCATCTGCTGCCTACGAAAAATCTTATCAACCACTGTAAACTCTGCAATACATATTCAAGCAAAGCGTACATTCCATTGTTGAAAATTTTTATTCCGTTCCGTTTTTTGACAGGAATAGCGACAGAACTATGGCTGAAGAAGAGAATTTAACAACAACAACAACAACAACAACAAAACTGCATAGATACGAATATAGACAGAACGTACATACAAGTGTTAGGTGCTTAACCCTCTGAATTACGGTAGTAAGAATAAGTACAAACTGCTTTAGCACTGGCAAACTCTGCAATTTCCCTCAAAGTGTACATTCATGCAATGGAGGTTCATTTTATTTTCTTACGCGCAGAGACAGAATTTTTAAATACAATATTCATAAACTTCATCCTTCCAAGGGTTTATACTAATGTCTCCTCTTCGTCTTGACGTATTAAGGCTCTTCCTATGCCAATTCCCAGCTTTATCACGACAGAATATGTATGTATGTGTATATATATATTCATTACCAACGCTGAAAGGAGCGTACTGAACTGGAGCTGCTGTAACCTCCCCCAGAACATTTTAAGCCCCAGGTGTTGAAGTAGAAACAAACAAGAATACATGTTACGTCTGATGCTCCCATACAGACTGACGGGCTTGGGAATGATAAGCTTTGTTCACACTAACATCTCCCTCATTATTGGAATGCCGTAGATTTTGCTTAATATAATAAAATCTAGCTTCCAAATTCTATGAAATAAACTAATTTAATCCAGCAAATAAAACAGAGTTATACTACACACACATAAATATAATTTACGTTTACGTTACTGAGCTGTCTCATGTAACGGTGAGGCTCACGGCTTGCATTCAGGATGCATTCGATTTAAATCTCTCTAAATAGCGGCCAGTGTCACTGGAATTTCGTACTTTTCCTCGGTGTCTGTACACAGGTTTTCATGTCATGATGGGAAGTTCTTTTAAAAATTAATTTGACAGTGTTTAGCGTCTAGGCGAATAAAATTACCAACCCTAAGGACCTTAAAGAAATGTGCAGAGTAAGAAGTATCACAGAGTAAGTTTACGATTCCCATAAATCAAAGGCAAGATTCCAATAAGAGAAAACCGACAATACGCAATAAAGGTTTCACTGGTACATTTTTCCACATAGGGAGATTTTAGACTTTCCGCTGAAATTCAGAGGGGACATTTCCTAAAGACAATAATTTAACAAACATTAGTCATAAACATGCCGCTTCCTTTGACACTTGGGAATTTTGTTACGAGCAATAGTACGTTTCACAGCATCGTAGGTGGTGATTTCTTTATACATGCAGAGAGGAGCAGAGTTGTGTTCCGATAATATACTGCTACGTACATATAATTTTATCACAGCGCACCTGGAGGTATAGACACGCAACTCACAGCAGTACGAGAAGTTGCCGAAGCATGCAGGCGCTGCTCATTTCCTCCTCACTCCCTTTATTATCAGGCAGTAAAACTTTATGTAATGGAAACTTTTATGTTAATGAAGAGCACTCAACGGCTGCAACTCATCTCTAGTGTAGAATACGAGAGAGAACACCTGAGGCTAGCATATCCTATATCACCATGTGAGAATTTATAGCTGGGTTCATTGTGAACAGAAGAGGCAGTAGATCCAACACACCGTGCATCATTCTAAATACAACTAAGCTGTAAATAAAAGTATTTTGTCAGATTCACGCTTCATCCGCTTTTAACCACACAAAGGTATGAAAATTAAAGTTATTGGGATAAATTAATTTTAATTCCCATCCATCTATTATGAACCCTGACATCGGATGTAATGCTTACCTATTTAGCCACGTAATGCTAAACTGAACGGCGTCACATCCCCAGAGTAAGAAGTTGATGGGCCATGCGGCATCACGTCCCAGAAAACGGCAATCTGAATAGTCATAGTCACAACTTCTGGTCTCATAACAATAAGCACTAGGCGGCGGGATAGGGGGGAGGGTTGTTTAAGAACTGATATCTTCAGTGTCGTACCGCATCTTGAAACCAGGCAGGCAATGTACGTACAAGGCAAAATACAGGCAAGCTCGTGTAACCATTGTTGCAGTATAAAGAACACGTATTACATATTGTGATTGCGTGTTTGTAACTTTGGTATCCAGCATGCAATGTGTATGCGCCATATTGTCATCTGTGGACTTTCCAACAGTACAATATTTTTCCACATTATCTCGTAATCAGCTCTATTTTTGGAAAAAAATATCATTGAACATAAAATTTGTGTTTTTGTTTTCTCCACAACGTTTGTCTAAAACATTTCTCATTCTAAGAAGATATCAGCGAGGTACTGTTATAAATGAACAGGGAGCTTCACGAAGAGTGCACGTTATTCTTATCAGATGCTAATGAAGCTTGGATATAATCGACAAATTTAGGAAAAATCCTGAAATATAAACTCTAAAGAAAATTCGTCCAGCAGGAACCGATTTGTTCCTCGCGTGCGGGCGGGTGGACGTACAGCCAGACGCTAATAGAGTCGCTCTTCGCAATTTTGCGAATGCGCCTAATGGCGTGTTGTTGTTATGCGACGGCTAACATTCGGGCACGTTAATACATAAATTTTTACTAAAAATTACCCATGAAATAACATCCTGGATTTTGGCACACCTTTTGCGGAACAGTCTATATAATATAGACGCCTATACACGTAACACACACATACACACACACACACGTACATATAGAATCTTCGGTGACATTGTTGTTTATTGATATAAACAAATTAAGCTCGTTAAGATACACAAAATTTTTTGAAACACTTTTCGATATGGAACAGATCCAGCGAAAGAAAATGGACAATACTGTCTTATTTCTTGCAACCGATTACTCTCGTAGTTGACAGGGACGCTCTGCCCCGGAAGGTGAGCCTCGCTATGACGAGTAAATTCGAGTGATAAAGTTTTGTACTTCAAATTGACTGTACTCTGTTCTGTGTACCGAAGTGTCTGTAGTATGGCTGTCTTTGTAGTATACCACACAAAGTAGAGACAACTGCTAAAGCGCATTTGGAAGATACATGCAGTTCTACCGAAAACCTGAGTACGCTTTGCCGGTGTCAGCAGCCGTTGTGTTACAATGTCCCAGTTACATGCAATGCGCGGGGGTGAGAGGCATGCATATAGTCTGCAATATGATAAACGGTCTCCTACCGCATCTACAAATAGATATCAATATCACTTCACCCCGACGTAAATATCTCCTTTAACGTAAAGTGTTCTACCAAAAGGACATGAATTAAGGGATATCATTTACCTGATACATCTTGTATTCTCTCCCCTTCCTGTCAAGCCCGGCGTTTCTTCGCTTCTTTTGCACAAATAGGAATGACTATAATTCAATGCGATGCAAAGCAGCAAGCAGGCCACCTTGTGTTCCACGGTCGCATATCCAATATTCAACTTGAACAGCAAAACCAACACGCATATGAGATGAAGAGGGGGAAATTTTCTACTGCTTTTCCCAGACTTCTTTACCTTTGCGTCGACTATCTCCTTGCCTTTTGATGTCCCATTACAGATTCAAATGACTACATGCCTGACTCCCGTATTACTGCGGGGACAGGGACAAGAGACGCCGTCCCTAGGGATCAGCACAGCTGAGGGAGGGAAAACAACGGTAACCCGAACCGCATGATCAGAAAGTGGGTGGGTTATATAGAAAAGGGTGGGAGAGAAATGTGAGAATAACTTTGTACGGCCTGATGTATACATCCACAAAAAGATTAGGTTAGCTATACGGTATCGGGGAATCAAGTGTGGGGGACCGCGTGACACTTGGAAGGAACCTTCAGCGACTGAGCTGTTCTCACCGTGGGCTTGATCCTTGCTACGGGCCAGAGAGTCCGAGGGCTCGAATTCCTGGCGGGGGGAAGAGGGTTTTCTCTTCTCCAAAACGTCCATACAGGCTCTGGGGCCCAGACAGCGCTCTTTGCAGGGGATAAATTGGCCGGGGCAAAAAGCTAACCACTCACCTCCAGCTACAGCCGTAGTCAAGAATGTGTAAACTACTCCTCTACTCCCCTATACACCTTCGTGCCATGGACACGGAAAATTGTGCATTTATGTACATAATCAAAGAGGAAATGAACATCGTACAGAAGATAAGGAGAAGGAATTCTAATCGGATTGATCACATCTTGCGTAGGAACTGCCTTGAAGACACATTATTACAGGAAATATACGCATAAGGAGAGAAAGACGAAGAAGACATAAGCAGTAACTGGTTGACTTTAAGGAGGCCGGAAGATACTGCAGGTTGAAAAAGGACTAACAGATCGCACTCCCTGGAGAGCTCGCTTTGGAAGAATCTATTAACCTGTCGTAAGACCGACTTCAAAATGAATGCTAAATTTATGTTTGGCAGATAAAGGTCACCGTCGTTTCACTTCTTAAGTTATTTCTATTATTTTTCCCATTTATACTTTTCCTTACATATTGCAGTTGCTTACAGGCATATAGCCACGTGTCCATGAATGTTTATAGTCTTATAGCCACGTGCGTACAATTGCTTATACTCATATAGCCGCGTATCCATATTTGTTTACAGTCTTATAGCCACGTGTGCACAGTTGCTTATAGTCATATAGCCACGTGTCCACACTGGCTTATCGTCACATAGTCACGTGTATACGCTTGCGTATATTCATATAGTCACGTGTCTTCTTCAGTGAGGTTATACCGGAATAGACCTTTCTCTTATTTATTTACCTCTTTCACCACCGTAAATGCCCCTTCCAGGCTTCGATACAAGTTCTGCTGTAACTTACTGAGGTAGTGTTAGCAGCTCTAAAGTAATACATAAATTTCAGTTTCTACCTCTCAGAAAACACTCACAAGTATTCATCCCAAAGAACAATCTATTAAAGACGTTTAGGGAAATGGTCGTTCTGTACTGTGGGAATCATAAGCAACAAACAAACACACTACGTGAACAAAGAACAAAAGCTGCACAACAGTAAACATCGTCATTCAAAGGCTTAAAATAAATAGAATACATACAGCTTTAAACTCACCAAGGCCTCATGGCCGATTCAGAGACAAACGAAGAAGCAAAGAGAATTGTTTCTCACCTGCAAAGAACAAAACAAACAAATTAAGAAACGGTTATCGTACCAAATGAAATCCGTACCTGTCCTGGCCTTCGCACCGTCAGCAGCTACAAAAATGTGACACTGCATACAAATACAAGGTCCATTTACGTGTCAGCCGACAAGGCGAGCCAAATAAAGAAACGAACGCGTGTTAGTGCGCACGAAGCATTTCCTTTAAACAGAGGTATTCTACATCTGTCGTTAGGAGCCCGGATAGCTCAGTCGGTATAGCGACACGCTACGGGCTGGACGGTCCGGGGATCGAATTCATCCACAACGAGCAGGCAAGGAGAAAGATTGTCGGTGCGTGTTGTAGTGATTACGTTGCGAAGTGCAGTGAACGTAATAGCTGAGTCCGTGGAGTATTTACACAGTGTGGTGTAGTGCTTAAACAGGGCACGTTTTGTAAGATCTACCATGGCAGAACGACAACATACAGTGGTATGTATTTTTTACCCTACTAGTCCACGTATTTCAGCTTATGAAATACATGAATGGATTCATGACCAGCTACAAGTATCGGAACAATCGCTATGATACAAATTGATGGGATAAAAAGACACGTATTTCTGAAGTTCGTAGATGACATATGCATACAGAACATTCTGCAGTCTACGAATGGGAGTGCCGAATACAGACATGTGACAGGGGAAATATCAGTAGTACGTCTAGAGGTGGCCGGCATCGGAATGCGGCGTATTCCGATCGCCAACCTGCCCCCAGAAGTAACTGACAGATCCATTGGAGCAGCATTAGCATCATATGGGGAAATGGTCTCGATCCAGGATGAAATATGGCCTAAGGCGTACAGCTACAAGGTAGCTAACGGGGTTAAAGTGATCATGATGAAACTGGCCAAACACCTTCCGTCCCAAATGAATATTGCAGGGCACAGAGCATTACCGTCTTATGACGGCCAGCCAGTTACATGTTACGGGAGTGGGGACAGTGGACATATAAATCAGGCATGCCCCAGAAGGCGTGGAGGAGGTATGGTAACATCAGATTCGACCCCCAATACATGGGCCCATGTCGCGGCTAAAGGCGCCCACAACCGGCACGGCACTGTTGACAATCGAATTGAGATGGTCCCCCAGAGCGCATCGCATGACGAGGCATCGGGTGTTTCCCCTACTGTCGACGTACTGAAGCCCACAGACGCCACGCTAGATATTGGTGGGGAACAACAGGACCCCACTCACCAACGAAGGCATGCTCTGACGACCCAGGGCGAGGACGCAAACCCAGTCGACTTCACAACCTGTACTGGCCCCGAAGAAGTGATAACCGTGGACGCAGAAATGTCGGCATTTGACGATAGGTCAACCAGACAGACTGCGCGACACCTGCATGCAAACACGCAGAGAGAAAAAGGCACCAGACAGGAAATGGTGACAGACGTCGGAAGTACAGAGGGGCTGGACAACGAGGACGCAGTACCCGCGGACGGCGCAACCAACCCTCCGGATGAAGACCCTAAAACGGACGAAACGTGGCAAACCCCCATCCCCAAATAAAAAAATTAAATTGGAAAAAAGCGTTGGAATACGACGGGAACGGACGAGGAGTAGAACGAGAGTTGCGCAACCAAATAAGGACTCCCTTCCGCAGTTCGACCTGATGGCCTCAATCAAAATTGCCACTTTTAACATAAATGGCATGGCATCTCCCTCGAGATTAGCGATGCTCGACGCATTATTCACGCGCCAAGAAATAGACATCCTACTAGTACAAAAGGGTACGTCCTCAATGACTTTCAGGGATACACCACACAATATAACATAGGCGCCAATAGAAGGGGTGCCGCCATCGTCGCGAGGGATGGAATTAATCTAGAGAATATCATTATGAGTCCGTCTCGACGCGCTATGGCTGCCAAATTCAGAGATCTGGATAATTAATGTGGATACCCCAAATGGCACGCGATGAACCAGGAACGCGAGCGTTTCTTCAAAAGTGAACTGCCTTATCTGCTGACTGGTGAAACGGGCCATATATTACTGAGTGGGGATTTCAATTGTATATTGGAGGATTCGGACACTACCGGCGGCTTCACCTACAGCCGAGCCTTAACGGAATTGGTGCATGGCCTAGCATTAACAGGCACTTGGTAGGGCAACCCTATACGTAAAGTTTACACCCACTATTCCGCGTCCGGAGCAAACACGGTTGACCGAATTTACGCCACACGAGAACTGCTCGATAGGAAACTGGGCGTGGAGGCCATTGTAGCACCGTTTACTGATCACCTCGTCGTATCAATTGACCTACCAATTATGCGGAGGGGACACGGGCTATGGAAAATTGACAGCGCTGTAATAAGTGAGAACGCCTTCACGGAGAAGTTGAGAACTCTATGGGGACAACTACAACGGCAGAAAGGGTACTTTCCTGACCTAATAATGTGGTGGGACCGCCTCTGTAAAAAAGAAAATGCAACAACTATACCAACGTGAACAAGCCGAGCGCCGAAGGGACCACTGTATGATGGTGAACCATTTATACAAATGCATGTATGATGTATTGCAGAGACCGGGCCCAGCGACCGAACGCTACCTGCTTTAAACCGTCTAAAAGCAAAAATTGTGCGACTGCGCAGCAGAAGGCTACAGAAAATTCTTGATGACAATAATGATGCTGACAGACCAGAAGGAGACCAGCGGACGATATGCCACATCTTTCAGACGAAACGGCCGTATGCAAAGCGGACCAAATATTCCTTAAGAGATGAAACAGGGCACATGCATACGACACCGAGCGGCATAGCACAGACTCTTACAACTTTTCTACAGAACATGTAGGACACAATAGAGGTGAACGATGCCAGCGTGGAAAAATTGATGGCGGTAGTTCGCTGCGAGCAGCATACTTCGTTTAAGGGAATGCTCGAGTCGCCCTTCGAGCCAACGGATATACACCGAGCCATATAAGTGGGCGGGCGGAAAAGGGCACCTGGGAACGATGGACTAGGCCGCGAAGTCTATTCACACAACTGGGCAATCATAAAACACGACCTTGTGAGATCATCGGCGAAATGTTCTGGGCAGGAAACATATCGCAGCAACGAAAACGAGGTGTGATAATTTGCCTGCAGAAAGCGCAAGGGAACGAAACACCAGACGACTACCGCCCCATCACATTCCTCAACTCCGACTACAAGATTCTTGCTCGTATTATCGCACAACGCCTGCGTCCAGTGTTGGCAGATCACCTAACGGAGACCCAATTCTGTGGGGTCCCTGGAAATATGATCATTGACGCGGTGGCAACGTTACGTGATACCATCGTGTATGCGGAAAGCAGGAGGATCCCGTTATGCGTGTTTTCCCTTGATTTTAAAAATGTTTTCGATAGGATCGCCCACAACCACCTGTTTCAAACACATCAGGGATACGGCATTGGAAACGCCTCTATCGACGTTATCAAGAAGATGTATGAAAGTGCTACATCCTCAGTTTAAAAAAATGACAATCAGTACGGACCCATACCAATTCGCTGCGCAGTGCGGCAGGGGTGTCCGATGAGTATGGCCCTCTATGCTCTGTGTTTCCACCCATTCCTTCGCCTTCTGGACCTAAAACTACCGGGTATAAGGATAGGACGCCGCACACGCACCACATCGGTGGTGGCTTATGCCGATGGCGTGACCATTTTTGTGACCTCTGCTGCTGACTTCACCATTATAGAGGAAGCCATCCGCCTATACGAACGAGCATAAGGTGCCCGCTTCAACCCTCGAAAATCTAAGGCCCTCGCGGTAGGAAGCTGATGTACACAAGAGACCGTCTTGGGGATTGCATATCATTCCCATGTGACCATATTAGGCGTCACTTTCTGGGGCACAATCGAGCAAACGATGAAAGAACCCTGGGTACGAGTAACAGGGAAGATACGAGCGCAGGCAAAGCGAGCCTACACTCAGGGCCCTTGCCTGGCAACACGGATGCGTTATGTCAACACTTTTATCCTGTCCAAAATCTGGTATACTGCCCAAATTGTGCCGGCCCCAAACACATACACACAACTGACAGCCGCCATTACATGGTATATCTGGAGAGGAACAGTCTTCCGAGTGCCTGTATCAACACTACAACGACCATAACAAATGGAAGGATGGGAGATTCCGGATATTGAAGCGAAGTTTACGGCTCTTCTCCTATACCGTATGTACCTGCAAGCCCAACAGAATAGAACGGTGACTGCAGCATGGTTACAGGCCTGCAACCTCACTCGCAGGCAGGCAAACCCACCGCATGCCACAAAGGTCCCCAATAAACTAGCTTACCTGTACGTGTACGCCGTCAACATGGCCTAAATTACGCTTCCTGAACAAGATGAGGGCCCACGATGCTTCCACAGACGTATCTACACCTCACTACACAGTATGGCATTGGCACTGAAAGGGGAACGGAACGTACGGATCATGACACAACACTCAACTGCCTCGTGGTCTAAGGCGTGGGGGAACCTACACGCAGTATGGTCATCGGAGAAAATTAAAGCAGCCTGCTTTATGGGTATTCATGATCTCATACCGACCAACGACCGACTAGCCAAGATACAACGAAGTACCACGAACAATTGCCAACATTGCGGTCGAGTAGACACCCTGATTCACATGCTGACTGAGTGTAGCGAAGGGGCCGACATTTGGAGGTGGACCCGTTCCAGAATAGCGATCATCCTTCGCATGGAACCGAAATATATTCTACCGGAGTGGACCGTCCGTACGAGTTTTCACTTTTGGCCACCACAGAGGCATCAGGCAATTTTGTGGATCCTCGCCCACATGATATATTACCGTACACAACACTGGCACCGAGTATCGACCATCGACTACGCTGATTTGATGAGACGTGGACGATGGAAATCATATCAAACAACTCGCCGGAGCGAAAAGGTTGGGAATTACTTGGAGATACTATAATCTCCGACACACATCACCTGGAGAAACTGTGTTCTCTCTAGCTGCAGGATAATTGAGTCACAGTACCATACCTGCAAGGATTCCTCCGACCGATGACGTCGCCACCATAACGGCGTTTTCACAAGGGTCTAGATTAACAAACGAACAATGCAATTCGAACACAAGGACAATATTCCGTTAACAATACATTACTGAGATATCTTCCACGTAACCATTGTATTTGTGTACTGAAGGGTCAATAAATTAGTAATTAAAAAAATACCGGTGGGCGAGATTTTGTGCACCTGTTCAGACCGGCACTGAGGCCCACCCAGCCTCCTATACAATGGGTACTGAGTCTTTTCCGGGGGTAAAGCGGCCGGGGCGTGGTGCTGACCACCCACCCCATCTAGCGTTCAGGTTAATAAAAAAGTACAGCTATACCTCTAATCCTCCTCTGGGCCATCGTGGCCTGTTCTAGGGTGAACTTTACCTTCACCTTTACTTTACCATTACCTTTTACATCTCCCTTCACATACACAAGCACCTGAAGTACGCGTTGGACTTGCGAATCTTTGTTATAATTTAACACCCTGAGGATGGCACCTTGGTACAGAAACATATAGGAGTTGGTCCTAATACGACGTGTATTTGTGACCGATGTTCTGTGGTATTTTAATTAGTGCACCCTGTTGGTTAAAACGCTGAACATACAAATGAGTTTCTTCATTAAAAGCAACATCAAGCAAACTGGAATTCGTCTTATATAAAGCGTTCAGTTTGTGATATATGAACGTGGACGAGTTAAGTGAAGTTCAGACTTTGACGTCATGGTTACCGGGTTTCCTTCGACAGATTGCAACAGTCTGACAGTTCGAGTTAAAACTTACTTCTCCGACGTTACAACCGGGTTTTAGTGTTTACGATATAGCTTCGACAGTGCGTGAGAAAAATCTGCTGTTAAGATCAAGAATCCTACAGTGTGTGTTGTGTAAAAATCTGAAAATCGCATCAAAATATCCCCACCATTATCAACCTTTTTTAATTAAAAATACGGATTTAGAAGTGACGACAGGTCGCAGGATAAGCTTCGTGAACCCAAAAATGAAGAGTACATTCAACGGGATTGATACTGTTGTTTGTAGAATATCACAACTGTTTCGAATCTCTGATGATCGAATATTTAGGAAATTCATGAGACGCGGTATTGTGGACTACTTTCATCATTATCACCATCATCGATACACGAAATATCGATATATATCATTCATCCCTAACTTCGTCTTACGAAACATTTAAAATTGGTTCATTTGTCGTTCTGTTCCACCAACTGGTAACTAACAAAACACTGCATTCCAGTGATTCAGAACTCTTTTTTTCACAGCTACACGTAAGTCAGGTTAAATTTACACCTATGAGAGCGAGCAATCAAGAAACTGTCAAGTTTGACGTTCACGATATGAAGTGCCTATTCTCAAGGCAAGATGTCACATGATGGAATG